>Ga0265327_10000119_pt1 | contig 171254 bp, 169 predicted proteins | sample 41621metaG_FD_202089 | JGI IMG/M metagenome (GOLD analysis project Ga0265327, IMG submission 202089) | Rhizosphere microbial communities from Carex aquatilis grown in University of Washington, Seatle, WA, United States - 4-16-21 metaG | ecosystem: Host-associated > Plants > Roots >...
CCCGAGCACTGACCCGGCGGCCGGGCCCCGTCACCCGATCCGGACCCGCTCCCCGGCCGACGTGATTGACGGGCCCTCCCCGGGGAATCGTCACCGTGTTCGCAAGGCATCTCGGGGGACCGGTGGTGCGGGACCGTGAGGAGTCTGATGTCGTTGACCGTCCGTTGTCCGGCCTGCGGGTCCGAGGATGTGAGGATCGTGGTGTCCATCAGGATGCGCGCCACCGACGAGGCGACCGGTTCGCAGGGCTTCCGCTGTCGCCACTGCGACCATCGGTGGGACCCGGTGGCGATCCGTGAGGCACGCGGCCTGCCGCCGATGCGCCGGGCCGGCTGAGACCGGCCATGACGGACGGGACCGGGCGATGAGTCCCGGCGACGCCGGCATCCCGTTCGACGTCGACGGCACCCTTGTCGACACGAACTACCTGCACACACTGGCGTGGTCGCAGGCGTTCGAGGAGATCGACGAGTGGGCGCCGATGAACGCCATCCACCGCCTCGTGGGCATGGGTGGGGACAATCTGGTGCCCAGGCTGCTCGGTCGGGAGCGGCCCGAGGCGTCCGAGGCGCGGGCGGCCAGGTACCGGAGCCTCATCGGGTCGGCCCGACCCTTTCCCGGTGCCCGGGACCTCGTCAGGGAGGCCCACGACCGCGGGCTGCGGACCGCACTCGCCACCTCCTCGCCGAGCGGGGAGCTCGAGGTCCTGCTGGAGAAGCTCGACATCTCGCCCTACCTCGACGCCGTGACCTCGGCGGACGACGTCGACCGGTCGAAGCCGGATCCGGAGGTCTTCGTGACCGCCATGGATGCGGCCGGCCTCGATCCGCTCCGTACGATCGCCGTCGGCGACAGCGTGTGGGACATCGAGGCCGCCCGTGCCGCCGGCATCGCCTGTGTGGCGGTGGAGTCCGGGGGGTTCAGCCAGCACGAGCTGAGCGAGGCGGGAGCGCTCCATGTCTACCGTGACGTCCAGGAGATCCGACGGCAGTTCCAGACGTCGCCCTTCGCGATGCTCCGGGTCTGACGTCCGCGCCGGTCGTTTCGGGTAACCGCCACGGGGGTAGCACCCGAGCCATGGAGCTCGTGGCGACCGACCGTTCCGCCCTGGTGCAGTTCCTGGCGCGGGAGGCACCCTGGGAGGTCGAACGGCTCCGGTCGGTCGACGCCTTCATGGCCGCCGGTGCGGAGTGGGCGGTGCCCGACGCCGTCTCCCCCTCGGACACCCACGGCCTGTGGCTGCGCGACCTGTTCGCCGTCTTCCGCGAGCGGCGGTGCCCCCGGACACCCGGTCGTCTGGCGGCCGTCCGCTAGCGGGTCGCTGCGGGGAGGAGCGCACCGGGACCCGGACGCATGGTCAGCCCTCCGGGGTCCAGTCCAGCCACAGGATGGTGGCATCGTCCCGCAGGTCGTTGGCCTGGTGGTCCAGGACTTCGCGGACGCACGACCGGAGATCCACGCCGGTGGGACGACGTCCGGACGCGGTCCGTTCGACCAGCTCCACGAAGCGGTCCATGCCGAACGGCTCGCCGGCCGGCGTCCGGCCCTCGAAGGCTCCGTCGGTGAAGAACACGACCGAGTCACCCGGCTCCAGGTCGACGGCCGCCTCCTCGCGCAGGGTGCCGCCCAACCCCCAGGGCAGGGTGGGACGGCAGGCGAGGGTGGCGAGGACGGTCCCGTCGCGCAGGTGCAGGGGCAGGGGGTGGCCCGCGTTGATCCATGCGAGCCGGCCGGTGAGGAGATCGAGTCGGGCCAGCTGACCCGTCACGAACCGCTGACCGCCGAACTGGTCCGCCAGGACCCCGTCGATCCGACGATGGAGGACGCTGAGCGGCCGGCCCTCCCGGCGACCGTGCCGATAGGAGGAGACCGCCAGGGAGGAGGCGACGCTCGAGTCGAGGCCGTGGCCCATCGCGTCCATGATGGCGAGGTCGACCGTCGAGCCGTTGACGGAGTGGTCGAAGCAGTCGCCGCCCACGTCGTAGGCGGGTTCGAGCACTCCCTCCGACGACACGCCGGGTGCCGTGAGCCTCAGTGGAGGGAGGAGGTCCCACTGGATACTGGCGGGCAGGCTCATGGCCCTGCGCCGGCGGACGACGTTGAAGTGGTCGGTGGCACGGGCGGCGACCGACACGGCGGATCCCACCAGGAGGCCGAGTTGGGCACACAGGTGGCGGCCACGGTCGTCGGCGGGGCCGACGACCGACAGGGCGAGTACACCGGTGACGTCGGAGCCCTCGATAATCGGGGCGTAGACCCGGTGGGTGTCGCCGCTCGGGATGGCGATGACCCGCCGCTCGAGGAAGGCCGACCCTTCCGGTGTGCCCTCGATGGGGACGGCGACAGGAGTGTCCACGTGCGGCCCGCGGTCCGGTAGGGGGAAGAGCGTGGACTGCTCGAAGTCGACCAGGTACGCGATCAGGTCATACGCACCCATCCGCCCGGCGATCCTGGACACGGCGTCCGGCAGGTCCTGTGGGGCGACGCGGTGGAGCGACTGCAGCGCCGAGGCGAGTCCGATGTCCTCCACGGTCAGCTCACCGGCGCGACCGGCCGGGGTGGGCGGGTGCCCCCGGCCGACGACCCGTCGCCGGCACCGCCAGGCGGAACCAGACCGACTTCCCACCCGCACGGTCGCCGCCGGTTGGTGCGACCCCCCATTCGTCGGCCAGCCGGTCCACGATCTGGAGACCCCGCCCGTGCAGTTCGGTCACCCCCGGCGTCCGCGCGGTGGGTCGGCCGGAGCCCCGGTCGGCCACGGCGACGAACAGCGCGCCCTCGGTCCGGTCCACGGAGACGTCGAAGCCGCCGCCGCCGTGCACCAGCGCGTTGGTGGCCAGCTCCGAGACCATCAGGGCCACGGCCTCGCGGACCTCGGTCGGGAGGCCCGCTACGGCCTCGGTGGCGAACGACCGGGCAGCGCCCACCGATCCCTCGTTCGGAGTGAAGCGCCGCGTGGTCGTCATCGGTCCACCGGCCGGCCGCCGGTGTGGCCGGTGCGTGGAGGGGGACGCACGAGGTGGTCCGCTGTGTCTGCGAGCGGGGGGACTCCCGGTCTGTGCATGGGTGAGGTTTCTCTCGGCCGAAGACCACGCGCGGCGACAACCGCCGCAGCAGGCTGATACCCGGTCGACACCTGTCCACACCTGTCGACATCCGTCTCGCCGCGCAGGCGCGGGTGCGGTCAACCCGGAGCGTCGTCCACCCGGACGGCGTCCTCCGACCCGGCCGGCGCAGTCGGACCCGTCCACCGGATGGCCAGGACGGCCACGTCGTCCGAAGCGGTCGGGCTGCGGGTCGCCGTGAGGTGACCCACCAAGCTCTGGACGGAACCAGCCCCGCCCGTGCCGGCCGCCCCCGCGAGCCGCTCGAGGCCCCGGTCGATGCTCTCGCCACGTCGCTCGACCAGTCCGTCCGTGAACGCCACGAGCGTCGCACCCTCGGCCAGTCGGACGGTGGTGGCGGTGTAGGTGCAGGGGACCACGCCGAGCGGGAGTCCGACATCCGTGGTGACGTACTCGGCTCTGGAGCCCGAGACGAGCATCGGGTTGAGATGACCGGCGTTGGCCACCGTGACCTCGCCGGACTCGGTGTGGCCCACGCCGATCAGGGCGGTCGCCAGGTGCCCGTCGCGGGTCACGCTGAGCTGGCGGGAGACCAGGGCCAGCACCACGTCGGGCGGGTGGCCCTCGAACAGGTAGGCCCGGATGGTGAACCGGAGGCGGGCCATGATGGCGGCGGCGTCCACGCCCTTGCCGGACACGTCCCCCACGGCGAAGGCGAAGTGGCCGTCGTCGATCTCGATGAGGCTGAACCAGTCACCGCCGATCTCGAGGCCGTCGGTGCCGGCAAGGTAGAGGGTGGCGACCTCGAGGTTGGCGACGGGCGGGTTCTTCTGGGGGATGAGGGCCTGCTGGAGGACCTCGGCGATCGAGCGTTGCTCGGCGTAGAGCCCGTCGAGGCGCGCGTACAGCTCGGCGATCGTCTCGGAGTCGTCCTCGGCGCGGCGTCTCCGCCGGACCAGCAGGTGGGTGACCACCGCGGCCCCTGCGGTGACGAGCAGTCCGCCCACCAGGAACACCCAGGGGAGTGCCTGGCCGAGGGTGCCGCCCAGCTGGCCGCGGGGGGAGGCGACCAGCGTCAGGCTGGAGTTGCCGAAGGGGATGACGGCGGTGGACGTGTCACCGGTGATGGGCAGCTGCGACAACGGCAGGTCGGTGGTGCCCAGCGCCGAGGTGGCGGTGGTGCGGCCGACGTAGGTGGCGAAGTTGAGATCCGAGAACGCGGAGCCGCTCTCCACCGGGACGACCCGGTTGCTCGGGATCGCCCGCTCGGCGTAGATGGCCGTGGTCGGATCGGTCGGATCGGAGATGGCGTACGCCACCCGCTGCAGGCCGTTCCTCGGCACGGGGCTCACCGCGAAGGTCGGGCTCCCCGTCGACTGGACCACCAGGTCCCGCGCCTCGGCCGACCCCTGGCCGAGCAGCGGGGCGGCGCCGGCGGTGGCGACCGGGTGCCAGGTGCCGCCGGTGGAGGTCCACAGGACTGCGGACGCGAAGCCCTTGGTGGGCCCGACGTAGCTCGACGCGAATTCCTGGAACTGGGCCGTGCTGTTGCCGGTCGCCTTCTCGATCTCGAGCGCGGTGGTGAGCGGGTTGGAGAGGCTGAGGATCGTCGAGTCCAGTACGGCGGCCGCCTGCCGGGTCTGGACCTCGAGGAGGCGGTGCTCGTTGTGCCGGTTGATCATCCAGGCCGCCCACGACACCGCCAGGGTGAGGACGAGGCCGACCGAGACCACGATGGCGGTGGCCCGCGCCGGCGAGATCCCCCGCCGGGCCACCACCTCGGCGACGGTGGTCACGGGCGTCACGGCGGGAAGGCCCGCCTCCTCGGTCGGATCGGCCTCCGTCACGCCACCCCCCTCACCCCGATGCGTTGCCCGACCCGAACCCGTACGGGCCGGTCGACAATGGTCGCGCCACGGCCCGACCAGGGGCAAGATCCGGACCGGCACCGGGGGGGCGCACCCGGCGGGCCGCCGGTGTCGTCCGGTACCCTCTCCGGGATGGAGGCCGGACCGGCGGAGGTGAAGGTGCCCGGGCTCGAGCCGGTCTTCCGTCACCTGGAGGATCCCGACGTGCCGTGGCAGCAGGTGCGGGCCGTGCGCCGGGCCGACGGCACGGTGGCCTCGGTGTGGGAGAAGTGGCTGGCCTTCTCGGCCGACCCCCTCTACCTCTCGCTCTACGCCCGGTGGGACCCGGGGGTGATCCAGCGCCGCCACGGCCACCTCAGCCCGCACGTGCTCATGGTGCTGGAGGGCGACCTGCTCTGCGGCGACCGGCCCTGTCCGGCCGGGACCCACGTCGAGCTGCCGCTCGGCGCCGCGTTCGGACCGTTCGTGGCCGGCCCCGACGGGGCCGTGCTGTTCGAGGTGATGATGGGCGACCCGCGGGGCTGGGGCGACGACCCGGCCTCCTTCGACGAGGTGCTGGCCCGCCACGGCGCAGTGGCGCTGCCCGACCCGCCCATCGACCTCCCGGCCTGGTTGCAGGACCAGCGCGACCGCTGGGTGGCCGACTGACGAACGCCGCCGGGGGCCCTCGTGGCCCGGGCTACGAGGGCACCACCACGGCCCGGCCCCGCAGGGTCCCGGCCTCCATGGCCGCGTAGGCGTCCGCCACCTGGTCGAGGGGGAACAGGTCGACGTCCGCCCGGATCCGTCCGGCGTCGGCCAGGGCGATGACGTCCAGCGCGTCGGAGATGGCGGAGGCCTGGAAGGTGAAGACCTCGCCGTCCTTGGGCAGCAGCTCGTAGAGGCTCCCGTCCGGCATCGCCCCCTGGCCGGCGCCGATGAGCGCGAAGGCGCCGCCCCGGCGGGTCGCCCGCAGACCGGCCCGGATGGTGTCCCCGATCCCGACGAAATCGAACACGGCGTCGGCGCCGTCGCCGGTCAGCTCGAGGATCCGGCGGGCCGTGTGGCGGTCCACCCCCGCCATGGTCACGTGGGCGCCGAGCTCCTCGGCGTAGGTCAGGCGCTCGGGCACGGGGTCCACGGCCACCACCTGCGCCGCCGTGAGGGCGCGCAGGTGCTGGACCGCGTAGCCGCCCAGCCCGCCCGCGCCCAGCACCACGGCCGTGCCGCCCGGGTGGATGCGGGGCAGCGCCCGACGCACGGCGTGATAGCTGGTGGCCCCTGCATCCGTCAGCGGTCCGGCGCACACCGGGTCGAGCGACGTGAGCTTCACCAGCTCCCGGGTACTCGACACGATCACGAACCCGGCCAGGCCGCCATCGCGTCCGTAGCCCCGTCCGACCATCGAGTCGGCGCAGTTGTTGTCCTCGCCCCGGACACAGAAGGCGCAGTGGCCGCACGAGCTGGGGGAGATGGCCACCACCGGGTCGCCCTCGGCGAACCCGGTCACCCCCGCCCCGAGCGCGGCCACCCGACCGCCGATCTCGTGACCGAGGGTGAAGGGCGCCCTCCAGCCGATGGCCTCGGCGATCGCCCCCGGCATCTGGCTCATCATGGTGTCCGAGTGGCAGAGCCCGTTGCCGGCCACGGCGACCAGCACCTCGCCCGGGCCCGGCTCCGGCACCGGGATCTCGACCAGTTCCGGCGGGTGCTCCCACTCGACGATCCGGTAGGCCTGCATCGTGTCTGGCATGGCGCCGAGTCTGGCACCCCGGAACGACCGGGGACGGCCCGGCCGGCCCCGGTCCGGAGCACCCCCGGCCCCGTCCGGGTACGTTGCGGACGTGCCGCCCGTGCCCCGCCCAGCCCGTCCCGACGGGTCGCGCTGACGACGCCCGTGGACATCCTGCTCTTCGCCGTCGGGCTGCTGCTCGTCCTGGGCACGGTCATGAGCGTCCTGTTCACCCTGGTGCTGCCCCGCCAGCCGGCCGGGGTCCAGCGGCTCACCGTGCTGGTCAACCGGGCCGTGCGGCTCGCCTTCGTGGCCGCCTCCCGGCTGGCCCGCACCTACGAGGCGAAGGACGCCATCCTGGCGCCGACGGCCCCCGTGGCCCTGCTGGCCCAGCTGCTGTTCTGGGCCTGCACGCTGGTGCTCGGGTTCGGTCTGATGCTGCAGGCCGGGACCCACTCGCTCGGCGACGGGCTGCTCCAGGCGCTCACCTCCCTCTTCACCGTGGGGGCCGTCCACATCGGCGGCCGACCGGACGAGGGGATCGACATCGCGGTGGGGGCGATCTGGGTGGTGATCGTCGCCCTCCAGATCGCCTACCTGCCCGCCCTGTACAGCTCGTACAGCCAGCGCGAGAGCCTGGTCGCGCTGCTCGAGAGCCGGGCCGGGCAGCCGGCCTGGGGGCCCGAGCTGCTGGCCCGCCACCAGCTGGTCGGGATCTCCGACACCCTGCCCGAGCTCTACCAGGAGTGGGAGGTGTGGTCGGCGGACGTGGCCGAGAGCCACACCACCTACCCGATCCTCCTCCTCTTCCGTTCGCCCGAGCCGTGGCTCTCCTGGCTGACCGGGCTCATCGCCGTCCTCGACGCGGCCGCCATGCACCTGGCCCTCGACCCGCGCAGCGCGCCGTCGTCGGCCCGCCTCTGCCTGCGCATGGGCTTCACCCTGGTCCAGCGGGTCGGCCGGTCGCTCGGCTGGGAGGTGGACCCCGACCCGAACCCCGAGGGCCCCATCGCCCTGGACTTCGCCGAGTTCGAGTCGGCGGTGGCCATGCTGGATGCCGCCGGGTTCCCCATGGAGCGGACCGCCGCCGAGGCCTGGCCGGACTTCCGCGGCTGGCGGGTGAACTACGAGACCCTCGCCTACCGCCTGGCCGACCGGCTCATCGCCCCACCCGCCCAGTGGACCGGGCCCCGCCGGCACCTGCGGACCGGGGCGGTCGCCCCGCGCCGGCCGCCCCAGCGCAAGCCGGGCGGCGGCACCGACCCGCTGGTGGAGCGGCCGCCGGTGGTGATCGCCGCCAACCGACGCCGACGCCGCCCGCCCGCCGCCCCGGAGGACGCCGGCAGCTGACGACGGGGGGTGTCGCGGCCCGCGGCCGGCTCCGGATGAAGGGCGCCGGTCCACCTGTCAGACTCGTGCCACGGACCGTGCGACCCCGACCCCGGGGACGGCCGGGAAGAAAGGTGATCCCATGCCCGGTGTCTATGTGGTGACGGACAGCTCCTCCGACCTCACCCCCGACGAGGTCGCCGACCTCGACGTCGAGATCGTCCCGCTGACGGTGCGCTTCGGGCCGGACGAGTTCACCGATGGCGTCGAGTTGAGCGTGGAGGACTTCTACAAGCGCATGGCTGCGTCCGAGGAGCTGCCGCAGACGGCGTGTCCCGCCCCCGGCGCCTTTGCCGCCGCCTTCCAGCGCGCCGCCGACGCCGGTGCGGACGCCGTGGTCTGCGTCACCATCTCCGGCGACCTGTCCAACACGCTGCAGTCCGCCGAGACGGCGGCGGCCGGGTTCGCCGGGGGGATCCCCGTCCGGGTGGTCGACTCGCGCTCCGTCTCGGCCGGGCTCGGCACCATGGTGCTGGAGGCGGCCGCCTCGGCCCGGTCCGGTGCCGACCTGGATGCGGTGGTGGCCGGGGTGGAGGGGCTGATCCCCCGCACCCGGGTCTTCGCGGTGCTCAACACCCTGGAGAACCTGCGCAAGGGCGGCCGCATCGGCGGTGCCAAGGCGATGGTCGGCTCGATGCTGTCCATCAAGCCGATGGTCGACGTCACCGGCGGCACCGTCCGCGAGGCGGGCAAGGCGCGCACCCGTCGGCGGGCCATGGACCTGCTCTACCAGCAGATGACGGACGCCGGCGACATCTCGGACGTGGCCGTCATGCACGGCCTGGCGTCGGACATCCAGGAGTTCCTCGACCTCATCGCCCCCCGCTTCTCGCGGGCCTCGATCCGGCTCGGCATCCTGGGCGCCGTCATCGGGGTCCACGGCGGTTCGGGCATCCTCGGGGTCAGCTGGGTGGGCGGCGCCTGACCGCTCAGGCCGCCCGCGCCGCCAGCCGGCGGCGGTCGACCAGCGTCCGGGCCACCACGGCGCCGGCCAGCCCGCCCTGGGCAACCATGGCGGTGGCTGCGGCCGGGTAGCCGAGCCCGACGTTGTAGACGAGCCACAGGGCGCTGGCTACGGCCAGCAGCGCCCAGGTGCCGACGGCCACGCCGGACGGGTCGTCGGTGCGGAAGGCCTCGACCACGGACGGGAGGGCCAGCGCGCACGAGAAGAGGTTGGCGCCCACGGCTGCCAGCGGCGGCAGGACCACCAGCGCGCCGATCAGCAGCGGTACCGACGCGGCCAGGAACAGCACCTGGGCGGGCCGCGGCCGGAGCAGGACGACGACGGTGCCGAGCAGGGGCAGCAGCAGCACGTTCACGACCACCATGGGCACCGACCCGATGTGGACGCCCCATCCGGCCCACCACAGGGCGGCGGAGGCCCACAGCAGGTAGCTCCACGTGCTCACGCCGTGCACGTCGCGGGTGCGGACCAGCCGGGCCACCTGGGGGACGCTGCTGGCCAGGGTGACGACGGTGGCGGCCCAGCCGACGGCGGCCAGCAGGTCGTCGCTCATCTCCCCACTGCGGCCCGCGTCGTCACCCGACCAGGCTACGGGACGTCCCGGCCGGCGACGCCGGCGGGCGGCGCGCCGTAGGCTCGCCGGCAGCCGATCGGAGGGGGAGGGACATGACGGAGGAGCGCACCCGCCCGCCCCGGCCCGCCGTCGAGCCGATGCCGCCGGTGGCGGAGGACTGTGCCCTGCCGTGGGACGCGCCGTGCGAGGACCCGGTGCGGTCGCTGGCCGGGGCCCGGCGTGCCCTGGGGGACACCTTCGTGGTCGACAGCGGCGACGACCGGTACGTCTTCACCTTCAGCCCGGTGGGTGTGGCCTCCTTCTACTTGCTGGCCGAGGAGTCGGCCAGCAAGGGTGTGGCCGACTGGAGGATGCTCCGGCGCAAGCTGCCCGACGAGCTGTTCGGCGGGCGTCGCACGCTGCCCCACCAGCTGTTCGGCCGCGACGACGTCACCCGGTTCCTGGCCGAGGTCGACGGGGCGTTGGCGGCCACCGTGGACGAGCTGGGCGACCGGGGTGCCACCGACGTCTTCGGGCTGACCCGCCGGCTCGGCCACCGCGTCGGCCTGGCCTCGTGGGGCGGCCCCGGGGCCACGACGGGCGCTCGGTTCGAGGCGCTGGTCGGGGCGTTCGACGCCCTCGACGGCGCCGAGGCGTTCGTCCATCCCGACGCCATGGCCGCGGTGGCCGCCTCGGGCAAGGCGGACGAGGTGCGGGCCCTGGCCGTGGTGGCCGACCAGGTCGGCCGCTCGGTGGCCGAGCTGCCGGGCGAGGAGGCGTCCCATCCCCTGTTCGCCCGGGTGGTGGCGGCCTGGGCGGACGTGCCGGACCGGGAGGCGGCCGCCGGCGTGGCCGGCGACGTCGCCCTGCTGCACGTGGCGTCGATGTCGAACCTCTCTGCCGCGCTGGGGTGGGCCTTCGTCGACCTGCTCGACCACCCCGTCGAGGCGGCCCGGGTGGCCGACGGCGACAGGGCGACGGCCGAGGCGTGCGCGCTGGAGTCGATCCGGCTGGCGCAGCGGTCGATCATGTCCCGCTACGTGCTGGCCCCCGTCACCCTCGACGTGGGGGACGCCGTCCACGAGGTGGCGCCGGGCGCGACCATCGCCACCCTCCTGCCGCTGACCAACCTGAGCGCCGCGCCCGGACTGGCCGACTGGGACCCGGGCCGCTGGCGGGGCCGCCGGCTGGCCGACCCCGCCGCCCTGGCCGCGGTCGAGCTGGTGACGGCGTTCGGCCACGGGCGCCACACCTGCCCGGCCCAGCCCTTCTCCTTGGCCGCCATGACCCGCAGCCTCGGCACGCTGCTGCGGACGTTCACGTGGGAGGCCGGCTGGACCGATCGGCCGGTCCCGGTGCCGGCCCAGATCGGGGGCGTGGCCCGCGCTGCCGGCCCGTGCCCCGTCACCTACCGCCGGACCGGCTCAGGTGCGGAGGGCGGGGTGCGACCGGGCCAGTAGCGGCACCAGGGCCCGGTTGGGCACGAGGCGGCCGACGGCGGTGGCGGCCCGGTTGGCCAGCCCCGGGATCACGACGGGCCGCCCCGCGGCCAGCCCGTCGAGTCCGGCCGCGGCCACCGCCTCCGGCGTCTCCCACAGGACGGCGGGCAGGGCGGCCGTGGCGTCCTCCCTGGAGAGTCCGGCCCGCTCGCCGAAGCCGGTGTCGACCGGGCCCGGGCACAGCGTGGTGGCGGTCACCCCGGTACCGCGCAGCTCGCCCCCGAGGCCCTGGGTGTAGGAGAGCACGAAGGCCTTGCCGGCGCCGTAGCCGGCCTGGCCGGGCAGGGGCTGGAACGCGCCGGTCGACGCCACGTTGAGCACGGCGCCCCGCCCCCGGGCGACCATGGCCGGCACCAGCCGGCTGCACAGGTCGACCACGGCCAGGACGTCCACCTCCACCATGGCCAGCTCGGCGGCCGGGTCGGCGCCGGCCACCGGACCGGACGTCGACACCCCGGCGTTGTTCACCAGCACGTCAACGTCGAGGCCCCGGGCCTCGAGCCGCGCCACCAGGGCCGCCCGCGCGTCGCGGTCGGCCAGGTCGACCGGCTCCACGTGGGCCGTGCCGCCGCCCGCCGCCAACTCGTCGGCCAGCTGCGCGAGGCGGTCGGCCCGCCGGGCCACCAGGGTGACGCCGTGGCCGCGCCGGACGAGCTCGCGGGCGATGGCCTCGCCGATGCCCGACGAGGCGCCGGTCACCACGGCGGTCGATCTGTCGGAGGGGGGAGGGAGCGCCATGCCCAAGACACTAGGAGGCCGCGCCCGTCCCGGCCCGGTCGTAGCGTGGCGGCCATGGACGCCCCCGACCGACCGGCGCCGTTCGCCCCGGGCTCGGTCTCCTTCCGCTGCTACCCCCACAACGACCTCGACGCCCCGGCCATCGTGGGCGAGCTGTGCGACCAGGCGGTCCTGGCCCTCGACGGCGGGTTCGACGGCGTCATGACCAGCGAGCACCACGGCGGCTTCGCCGGGTACCTGGCGCAGCCGCTGCAGATGGCCGCCTTCGTGCTGGACGCCCGCCCCACCGGCTGGGCGGCCGCCTGCCCCCTGCTGCTCCCGCTCCGGCCCACCGCGCTGGTGGCCGAGGAGGTGGCGTGGCTGGCCGCCCGCCACCCCGGCCGCGTCGGGCTCGGTGTGGCCGCCGGGGCGCTGCCCCTCGACTTCGAGGTGGCCGACCGCGCCCCGGCCGACGCCGTGCCCGTCTTCAAGGCGGAGCTCGGCCGGCTCGTGGCCATGCTGCGGGGCGACGACCTCGGCCCGGTGGCCGGCGACCCCGCCCTGGCCGCCTGCCGCGACCGGCCGGTGCCGGTGCTCAGCGCGGCGGTGTCGACGGCGGCGGCGGTGCGGGCGGCCCGTTCCGGGGCCGGGCTGCTGCTCGAGGGGATGTCCACGGCCGACCGGCTGGCCCGGGTGACCGCCGCCTACGACGGTGCCGGCGGCACCGGCACCCGCATGCTCATCCGCCGGGTGTGGCTGGGCCGGCCGCCCGACGAGCTCGTCCGGCGCCAGCGCGCCGTCTATGACAGCTACTCGGGCGCCACTGTCTCCTTCGGCGACGACCAGACCGTGGCGTCCGAGGACCCGGCGGAGGTGGTGGACCGCCTGGCCGGGCTGGTGGCCGACTGCGGCGCCGACGCGCTCAACCTGCGGGTGCACCTGCCCGGCATGGCCCCCGGGGTGGTGCGCGACCAGCTCGAGCGGCTCGGGCCGGAGGTGGCCGTCCCCCTCCGGGCCCGTCTGGCCGGCGATCGTCCCAGGTCAGGGGCACAAAGGGAATAGACGTTCGCCCTGGTTGTTGCAGAGTTCCCAGACCCAGTGCTGGAGACTCCCGGAGGAACCATGGAACGTACGACTGACGAGGACACCCCCACCGGCGGCGGCCCGGCCGCCTACCGCAACCTCCCCCTGCTGCCGCTGCGCTCGGGCGTGGTGCTGCCCGGCATGGTGTTCTCAGTGGGCCTCGAGACCGACGAGGCCCGGGCCGCCGCCGAGGCGGCCGAGGCGGCCGACGGCCACCTGGTGCTGGTGCCGTTCATCGACGGGCGCTACGCCTCGGTCGGTGTCGTCGCCGAGGTGATGGAGTCGGGCACGCTGCCCGGCGGGATGCCGGCCGTCGCCGTGCGGGGTGACGCCCGGGCCCGCCTCGGGACCGCCGTGCCCGGCACCGGCAGCGCCCTGTGGGTGGAGGTGGAGGTCGTTCCCGAGCCGGCGCCCACCGACGAGACGACCGAGCTGGCACGCGAGTACCGGGCCGTGGTGGAGAACATCCTGGTGAGCCGCGGCGCCGGCCGCCTGGCCGAGCGGCTGGCCGACGTGACCGACCCCGGACGGGTGGCCGACATGGCTGGCTACTCGCCGGACCTGTCCCTCGACCAGAAGGTGGAGGTGCTGGAGACCCTCGACGTGGCCACCCGCCTCCGCACCGTCATCGGCTGGTCGCGTGAGGTGCTGGCCGACCTGACGCTGCGCGAGCGGATCAAGACCGACGTCGAGGAGGGCATGGAGCGGACCCAGCGCGAGTTCCTGCTGCGCCGCCAGCTCGAGTCGATCAAGAAGGAGCTGGGCGAGCTGTCCGACGACGACGAGGACCAGCCCGACGACTACCGGGCCCTGGCCGCCGAGCGGCCGCTGCCCGAGGCCGTCCGCAAGGCGGTGGAGCGCGAGATCGGCAAGCTCGAGCGCATGAGCGAGCAGAACCCCGAGCACGGCTGGATCCGCACCTGGCTGGACACGGTCTTCGAGCTGCCCTGGGGCGAGGAGTCCGAGGACCGGCTGGAGATCGCCGAGGCCGCCCGCATCCTGGACGAGGACCACGACGGCCTGGGCGACGTGAAGGACCGGATCCTCGAGCACCTGGCCGTCCGGAAGCTGCAGGCCGAGCGGGGGCTGGCCCCCGTCGGTGGCCGGGGCACCGGTGCCATCCTGGCCCTGGTGGGACCGCCCGGGGTGGGTAAGACGTCGCTGGGTGAGTCGGTGGCCCGCGCCCTCGGGCGCTCGTTCGTCCGGGTCGCGCTCGGCGGCGTGCGTGACGAGGCCGAGATCCGCGGCCACCGGCGTACCTACGTGGGTGCACAGCCCGGCCGCCTCGTCCGCGCCCTGCGCGAGGCGGGCACCATGAACCCGGTGGTGCTGCTCGACGAGGTCGACAAGCTGGGCGCCGACTACCGGGGCGACCCCTCCTCGGCGCTGCTCGAGGTCCTCGACCCGGCCCAGAACCACACCTTCCGTGACCACTACCTGGAGGTGGAGCTCGACCTGTCCAAGGTTCTGTTCCTGGCCACCGCCAACGTGCTCGACACCATCCCCGGGCCGCTGCTGGACCGGATGGAGGTCATCCGCCTCGACGGCTACACCGAGGACGAGAAGGTGGCCATCGCCCGGCACCACCTGGTCGCCCGGCAGCGGTCCCGGGCCGCGCTGGCCGAGGGTGACGTGGAGGTCAGCGACGGGGCCCTGCGCTCCATCGTGGCCGACCACACCCGCGAGGCCGGCGTGCGGTCGCTCGAGCGCGAGCTCGGCCGGCTGATGCGCAAGGTGGCCTCCGCCATCGCCTCGGACCCGTCGGTGGCCCCGGTCACCGTGGACGTCGACGACGTGCGCGGCTGGCTCGGCCGGCCGGTCTACTTCTTCGAGTCGGCCGACCGGACCGCGGTCCCGGGTGTGGCCACCGGGCTGGCCGTCACCGGCGTGGGTGGCGACGTCCTCTACGTCGAGGCCTCGGTGATGGACGGCCCTGAGGGGCTGACCCTCACCGGCCAGCTGGGCGACGTCATGAAGGAGTCGGCGGAGATCGCCCTCTCCTATGTGCGGTCCCACGCCGCGGCGCTGGGCATCGACCCGGCGGCCTTCACCGGCCGGCGCTTCCACCTGCACGTGCCGGCCGGCGCCATCCCGAAGGACGGCCCGTCGGCCGGGGTGACCATGACCTCGGCGCTGGTGAGCCTGCTGCGCGGGGTGCCGGTGCGGGCCGTGGTCGGCATGACCGGCGAGGTCACGCTCCAGGGGAGGGTCCTGCCCATCGGCGGCGTGCGCCAGAAGGTGCTGGCCGCCCACCGGGCCGGCCTGACCACGGTGGTGCTGCCCGCCCGCAACGGGCCGGACCTGGAGGACGTGCCCGACGCCGTGCGCGAGGCGATGACCTTCCACCTGGCCGCCGACATCGGCGAGGTGCTGGCCGTGGCCCTGGCCGACGACGACGCCGGGGTGCCGGCCGTGCCGTCGGACGGGAGCCTGGCCGCCGCCTGACCCGACGCCGCCCGGCGTGACGCGCCGGGCGGCAGGGTCACTGAGCCAGCGCCGCTGTCACCTGGGCCATGTCGAAGTAGTCGCGCCAGGCGCAGATGCGGCCGTCGCGCAGCTCGAAGGCGCCCATCACCGGCAGCGGCACGGCCGTGTCGCCGAGGGTGAGCGTGTCGACCCGCTCGGTCAGCACCACGTCGCCGCGGACGGCGAGGTGGCGGATGTCGACGACCGTCGTGGTGAACATGGCGAAGAACCCGTCGAGGAAGGCCAGGGCGGCCTCGAGCCCGACCGCCGGGTCGATGGGGACGTTGTGGTAGACGACGTCCTCGGTCAGGAAGGGCCGGAGCCGCTCGCTGTCGTGGGACTCGAGCGCGGCCAGACAGTCGCGCACGGTCCGCTCGGCTTCCTCGTCATTCACCACGGCGGGCCTCCTCGGTCGACGGAAGCCCGAGGCTAGCCAGCCGGCGTGGGGGCCGCGGGGCTACTGGCGGTAGCCCTCGACCACCGATCCGGGCCGCACGGCCGTGTCCTCGGGGTCGAGGCCGGCGTGGCGGCGGGCCCGCCGCTGGCGCAACAGGTCCCAGCACTGGTCGAGGGCGACCTCGATGGAGCGCAGGCGGCCCTGCTCGTCGTCGCTCAGGCCGTCGGGGCCCTCGGAGCGCTCGAGGCGGTGCTCCTCCTCGGCCAGCTCGTTGATCCGTCGGACCAGTTCCTCGTCGTCCATGGCCGTCACCTCCAGGTGTCGTATCGGTCGGTCGGTGGGTGGGAGTCAGCGCCGGTCGGGACGGCGCAGGCCTTCGAGGGCGATGTCGAGGACGCGGGGGATCTGGCCCTCCACCGTGGAGGGCATCTTGGAGATGCCCGCCACCAGCACCACCACGTCGTCGATGGACACGTCGTCCCGGACGTCGCCGGCGGCCTGGGCCCGCACCAGGAGCTGGTCGCCGGCCGCGTAGAAGGCGGTGCGGCAGCCGCGGAAGACGTCGGCGTCGCGGCCCAGCTGGCTGAAGAGCTCCTGGGACAGGGCCTGCTTGGTCACCACGTAGTCGAGGAACCGGTGCAGCCAGGCGACCAGCGCCTCCCACGGCGGGTCGGCCATCAGGTCCTCGGCGGTGCGGCACACCGCCTCGACCTCCTCGACGTAGACGGCCTCGACCAGGTCCTGACGGGTGGGGAAGTTCCGGTACAGGGTGCCGATGCCGACCCCGGCCCGCCGGGCGATCTCCTCCAAGGAGGCCGAACCGCCCTCCTCGGTGAACGCCTCGCGGGCGGCACCGATGAGCTTGTCGTAGTTGCGCCGGGCGTCCGCCCGCTTGGGGCGGGGGGCGTGCACCTCGGGAATCATGTCTGTGCTGGTCATCGGCTGCGTCCATGCCTCGGGTTGCAAAGTGGAGGTTCCCTCCGTATACTAAACGGAGACACCCTCCGGTAACTAGTGGAGGCAACCTCCACTTTATCCGGATCTTCCGTCACCGTCGATCGGAGCACCCGCATGTCCACCCCCCCGACCTTACGCGCCCCCCGTCCGGGACGTCCCGCCGGACGGGACGCCCACCCGACCCTCGTCCTGGGCGTCATCCTGACCACCTACCTGATGATCATCCTCGACGCCACGATCATCATCACCGCACTGCCCCGGATCCACCGGGCGCTCGGGTTCTCGGCCACCGGCCTGTCGTGGGTCCAGAGCGCGTACACGCTCACCTTCGGCGGGTTCCTGCTGCTCGGCGCCCGGGCCGGCGACCTGCTGGGCCGCCGCCGGGTCTTCGTGGCCGGCATCGCCCTCTTCACCACGGCGTCGCTGCTCGGCGGCCTGGCCCAGTCGTCGTCCTGGCTGCTCGCCGCCCGTGCCCTCCAGGGCCTGGGCGCGGCCGTGGCCGCACCGTCCACCCTGGCGCTGCTCCAGATCAGCTTCCGCGAAGGCCCCGAGCGGGCCCGGGCCATCGGCGCCTACAGCGCGGTGGCCGGTGCCGGCGGAAGCGTCGGACTGGTGCTGGGCGGCATGCTGACCAGCTGGGTGTCGTGGCGCTGGGCCCTCTTCATCAACGTGCCCATCGGTGCCGTGCTCTGCGCGGCGGCGCCGCGCCTGCTGCCCGAGTCGGCGCCACGGCGGGGTCACTTCGACGTCGCCGGCGCGGCCTCCTCGACGCTCGGCATGACGGCGCTGGTCTTCGGCTTCGTCCGGGCCGCGTCGGCCGGCTGGTCCGACCCGGCCACGGTCGTCTCCTTCGTGGCCGGCGCCGCGCTGCTCGTCGCCTTCGTGGCCGTCGAGCGACGCGCCGCCCAGCCCGTCACCCCGCTGCACCTGTTCGCCAGCCGCGAACGGGCCGGCTCGTACGTGGTGCGGATGCTGGTGGTGAGCGGGATGTTCGCCATGTTCTTCTTCCTGACCCAGTACTTCCAGGGGGTCCTCGGCTACAGCGCCCTCCAGGCCGGACTGGCCTTCCTGCCGGTCACGGCGGTCATGTTCGTGGCCGCCCGGCTGGCTCCGCGGATCGGGCCCCGGGTCGGGAACATGCGCCTGCTGGCCGGTGGCGTGGCGGTGGCGTTGGTCGGCATGGTGGCCCTGAGCCGGATCGGCCCGGGCACCCACTACCTCCCGTCCATCGCCCTGCCCATGCTCCTGCTCGGGACGGGCATCGGCACCGCGCTCACGCCGCTGACCACGGCCGGAGTGGCGGGCGTGGCACCCGAGGACGCCGGCGCCGCCTCCGGCCTGGTCAACGTGGCCCAGCAGCTCGGGGCCTCACTCGGGCTCGGGATCCTGGTGACCGTGTTCGCCTCGGCCGCCACCACCCCCACCCGGACGACGGCCCACGTGACGCCGGCCCAGGCCGCCCTGGCCCACGGGGTGGCCACCGCCCTGCGCGGGTCGACCGTGTTCCTGGCCCTCGCCCTGGTCGTGGTCGTCACCGTGATGTGGCGCCCCGCCGTGGCCGACGAGGCGGCGGCCGAGGCCTCGCTGGAGGCGGCCACCGCCCTGGACTGACGCCCGGTCGTCGAGCTGTCCGTCAGGCGGGCCGGGCGTAGGCGCCGAGGGCGGCCAGCTGCTCGGCCGTCCCCACCCCGATGAGCACGTCGCCGGAGGCCAGCAGCGTCTCCGGCGACGGGTTCGGGGTGAAGCTCCCGTCCGGGTGGCGGATGGCCAGCACCAGGCACCCCGTCCGGTCGTGGACCTGGGTGGAGCGCAGGCTCCCGCCGGCCAACGGCGACTGCGGCCCGACGGCCTGCTCCTCCAGGCGGAACTCGAGCGTCCCGTCGTGCATGACGACGTCGACGAAGTCGACCACGTGGGGCTGGGTCACGAAGGCGGCCATCCGGTCGCCGCCGAGGCGCTGCGGGTTGACCACCCGGTCGGCGCCCACCCGGAGCAGCTTGGCCTCCGACGACTCGCTCCGGGCCCGGGCGATCACGTGGATCGACGGGTTGAAGGAGCGGCTGGCCACCGTGACGAACAGGTTGTCGGCGTCGGTGTCGAGGGCGGCGATGAGGGTGCCGGCCCGCTCCACCCCGGCCTGCAGCAGGGTGGCGTCGTCGGTGACGTCGCCGACCACGATGGGGAGGCCGAGGCCCTCGATGCGGCCCGGGTCGCGGTCGACCACCACGATGTCCTGGTCGGCGTTGTCGAGGTAGCGGGCCACCTCGCGCCCGACCCGCCCCCAGCCGCAGATGACCACGTGGCCCTGCATGGCTGCGATGTCCCGGTCCATCCGTCGCCTCCTCATGAGTTCGCGCATGTGTCCGTCGATGAGCAGCTCGAGCGTCACCGTGAAGGTGTAGAGGGCGGTGCCCACGCCGAGCAGGATGAGGACGATGGTGAAGGCCTTGACCCCGGTCCCGATGGGGTGGGGGAAGCCGTAGCCGACCGTCGAGACGGTCACCACCGACTGGTACAGCGCCTCGACCGGGCCGAATCCCAGCGCCCAGTAGCCGGCCGTCCCGACCAGGACCACCAGCACCAGCAGGGCCAACCCGATCTGCACCCGCCGGAAGGGGCTGCGCGTGGCGGGCGTCACGACCCGGACGTCCGGCGGCCGGGCGGTCCCCTGCGCCCCGGAGCGGGCGGTGCGGCGACGGCCGGGCGGCATGGGGCGATGCTAGGCGGACCATCCCGGGCCGGGCGACGGGAGGCCCGCCGGTCACGGCGTCCGCCGTTCGGACATACTGACGCCATGGACGACGCCGCACTGCAGGAATTCCAGATGCACGGCCAGGACATCCCCTGGCTGCTCCGGCACTGGGCCGAGCACCGCCCCGACCACCCGGTCCTGGTGTGGGACCCGCCTGCCGCCGAGGGGCGGACGTGGACCTACGCCCAGCTCCTCCTCGACACGCGCCGCCTGGCCGCCGGCCTGGTCGGCCGCGGCATCGGCAAGGGCGACAAGGTCCTCATCCACGCCGACAACTGCCCCGAGCTGGTGCTGGCCTGGCTGGCCTGCGCCACGGTGGGGGCGGTGGGCGTCACCACCAACACCAAGTCGGTGGGGGCGGAGCTGACCTACTTCATCGACAAGGCGCGCTGCGTGGCCGCCATCACCCAGCCCAAGTTCGCGGCCATGGTGGTCGAGGCCGGGCCCGGCCTGCAGTGGGTGGCGGTCACGGCGGACGACTCCGGCGAGGCGGCCGCCGCCGACCTGGGCGGGCTCGACCTCCAGCTGTTCGACGACCTCTACCGCGACGCCGCCGACTGGCCGGGCCGCCCGGCCGAGCCGCTGCTGCCCTTCGGCATCATGTTCACGTCGGGCACCACCAACAAGCCCAAGGCGGTGGTGCACACCCACGCCAACGCGGTCTGGGCCAGCCGCCTCGGGCCCCGCAACATCGACCTCGGGCCGGACGATCGCTACCTCGTGTACCTGCCCTTCTTCCACGTCAACGCGCAGAGCTGGACGTTCTTTCCCGTGCTGGGGGTCGGCGCCACCGTGGTCCTGACGCCGAAGTGGTCGACCAGCCGCTTCTGGGACGTGGTGGCCCGCCACCGCATCACCCACATCTCGCTGATGCCCTTCGTCATGGGCACGCTGGCCCAGCCCGACCGGCCCGAGACCGAGCTCCGGGTGGGGGTCTTCGGGCTGATCATGCCCGACCTCGACCGGATGTTCGGCATCGACGTGTACGCCGCCTACGGCATGACGGAGCTGGTCTCCCACGCCATCACCGGCAAGCCGAGCGAGCAGCTCCCCACCCGTTCGATGGGCCACGTGGCCCCCGGCTACGAGATCGCCGTGGTCGACAAGGAGACGGGCGAGCTGTGCGGGGAGGACGAGACGGGCGAGCTCTGGATGCGGGGCACCCGCGGCATCGAGATCTTCCTCGAGTACTTCGACAACCCCGAGGCCAACGCCGCCTCCTTCGAGGACGGCTGGTTCAAGACGGGCGACATGGTCCGCATGGGCGCCGGCGGCAACGTCTTCTACCAGGAGCGGGACAAGGACCTCATCAAGGTGGGCGGCGAGAACGTGTCCGCCCGCGAGGTGGAGGAGGTGGCCGGCTCCGTGGCCGGGGTGGCCCAGGTGGCGGTGGTCGGCAAGAAGCACGAGTGGCTCGACCAGGTGGTGGTGGCCTTCGTCATCACCGCCCCCGGGGCGCCCGAGCAGGCCGAGCTGGAGGCCCAGGTCATCGACGCCTGCAAGGGCCAGCTGGCCGAGTTCAAGGTCCCCCGCGCCGTCTACGTGGTCGAGGAGTTCCCCCTCGGCACCCTCGACAAGCTGCTCAAGAACAAGCTGCGGGACCTGGCCGACGAGCAGCCCGAGGTCTGATCCGGCGGTAGCGTCGACCCTGCGGGGGAGCGGACGGAAGGAGACGGGTGGACATGTCGGCACTCATGCTGCTGGCCAGCAGCGGAGGATCCTTCCTCTGGAGCCTGGTCAGCTTCGCCCTGTGGGTCGTGATCATGGTGTGGATCTACAACATCGCCAAGCGCAAGGGCCGCCACGCCGTGGGCTGGCTCGTCCTCGGCTTCTTCTTCTCGCTGATCACGCTCATCGTCCTGCTGTTGCTCCCGTCGAAGACGACGACGGACCGCACCGCCTGACCGGGCGTCGGACGGCGTAGCGTCGGGGCCGTGCCCCGCCGTGTCCTCCTCCCGCTGCCGGACGACGACTTCGACGTCACCGAGGTGGCGGTGCCCTGGCACTACCTGACCGCCGCCGGCCACGAGGTGGTGTTCGCCACCGAGTCCGGCGGCAGCCCTCCCGCCGCCGACCCGCGTCTACTGGACGGCGTGCTCTTCGGCCGGCTCGGCGCGGCCGCCGGCCCCAAGGCCCTCTACCGCCGCCTGCGGGACGACCCGGCCTACCGGTGCCCCGTGTCCTGGGCCGACGTCCCGCCGGCGTCCTTCGACGGATTGCTCCTGCCGGGCGGCCACGCGCCGGGCATGCGCCAGTACCTCGGCGCGTCGGCCCTCCAGGAGTGGGTGGCGGACTTCTGGCGGCTCGACCGGCCGGTCGGGGCCATCTGCCACGGCGTGCTGGTGCTGGCCCGGGCGGTCGACCCGGCAACCGGCCGGAGCGTCCTGGCCGACCGGCGCACGACCTGCCTGACCAAGCCGATGGAGCGGGCCGCCTACCTGGCCACGGCGTGGAAGCTGGGCTCGTACTACCGGACCTACCCGGCTTACGTGGAGGACGAGGTGGTGGCCGCCCTCGACGACCGGGCCCAGTTCAGCCGCGGGCCGTCCGGGCTCCGCCGCGACACGCCCGACACGGACGAGCGCGGCTTCACGGTCCTCGACGGCCGCTACCTGTCCGCCCGGTGGCCGGGCGACGCCCACACCTTCGCCCGGCGGTTCACCGGACTGCTGGCCTGAGCATCCCACCGTGGCGCACCGGGGCCCGGCGGTAGCGTTGCGCGGGTGATCAGCGACGCCGACCTCGAGGCCGCCGGGCTGTACTTCCCGGGCGGCCCCCACGCCGCCGAGCGGCTGGAGCTGCTGCACTACCTGGTCCACCGGGGCGCCACCCTCCAGGAACTGGCCGACGCCCGCGAGGAGCTGCCGGGGCTGGCCCTGGTGCTGGCCCTCCGCCGGGGCGACCCGATCACCGTCGACGAGATGTCGGCCTCGTCCGGGGTCGACCGCGACCAGGTCGTGCGCATCCTGCGGGCCTGCGGGTTCGTCGAGCCGGGGCGGGACGAACGCGTGCTGTCCGCGGGGATGGCCCGCCTGTGCGCGCTGGTCCCGGCGGCGGTCGACCTCTTCGGCGACGAGGCGGTGTTCCAGCTGCTGCGGGTCATGGGTGCCTCCTCCATCCGACTGGCCGACGCCCTGGTCTCGTCGTTCCTGGCCAACGTGGAGCCCTCGCTGCGGGACACCGACCCGGTCGGCCTGCAGGTGGCCCGGGCCAACGTGGCCGCCGTGGAGCTGTTCCCCGAGGTGGTGGCCGGGCTCGACACCCTGCTGCGGGAGCACCTCGTGCAGCTGCGCCGCACCTCGTCCGGCATCGACGGCGGCTACGAGACGCGTGACCTGTGCGTCGGGTTCATCGACCTGGTCGACTCCACCGAGCTCGCCCGGGGCACGGCCATGGACGAGCTCGGCGCCCTGCTCACCGAGTTCGAGCGGCTGGCGGCCGACGCCGTGACGGCGGCCGGCGGCCGGGTGGTGAAGCTGATCGGCGACGAGGTGATGTACACGGTGGCCGACCCGACGGCGGCCTGCGCCATCGCACTCGAGGTGGCCGGCCGCCTGGAGGCCCACGACCGCCTTCCGGAGGTACGGGCCGGCGTGGTGTCCGGGCGGGTCATGCTGCGTGACGGCGACGTGTTCGGCCCCGTCGTCCACCTGGCCGCCCGGGTGGTCAAGACCGGCGACCCGGGTGACGTCATCGCCCCCACCGAGCTGGCCGAGCGGGCCAGGGTCGCCTCGGAGCGGCTTGGGCCCCGCGACGTGCGGGGCTTCGGGGCCGTCGAGCTGTCGCGGCTGCTCGGTCCCGCCATCCCGGCGACGGACTGACCACCGGACGGTGCCGGCCCGGTGCCGGTGCCGCTACAGGCCGCCCCAGGAGGGTTGCGGGCGGTCGTGGCCCCGGACCGCGATGGCGTCCCGTCCCGCCCGCTTGACCTGGTAGAGGGCCATGTCCGCCTCGTCGAAGAGTCGCTCGATGGTCGGCATCGACCCGTCCAGGCTGCTCACGCCGATGCTGAGGGTGACCGGGACCTCGGTCAGGGAGGCGAGGTCCCGGAAGATGCGCTCGGCCACGTGCACGGCTCCGGCACTGTCCGTCTCCGGCAGCAGGACGGCGAACTCGTCCCCGCCGAGCCGGCTGGCCACGTCGAAGGGCCGGACGTGCTCGAGCAGCACCTCGCCGATGGTGGCCAGCACCCGGTCGCCCACGACGTGGCCGTAGTTGTCGTTGATCGCCTTGAACTGGTCGACGTCGATCATGAGGAGGCTGAGCGGCCCCCTGGTCCGCAGGGCCCGCTCGATCTCCTCCTCGGTGCGCTGGCGCAGCACCCGGCGGACGGCGCACCCGGTCAGCTCGTCGGTGCCGGCCAGCTCGGCCAGGCGGTCGAGGAGGCGGTCCTCGTGCTGCTCGATCCTGCTCCGATTGACGGCGGCGAGGACGGCCAGGGTGGCGGCCCCGGCGATGGTGCCAACCAGCACCACGTCCCAGCCGGCGGCGGACGCGCCGTGCGGGTCGAGGCAGGCCACACCCGTGACCACCACCAGGGCCGAGAGCCCGCACACGGTGGCCGCCCGGGGGGAGAACATCAGGGCGCCGTAGACGATCGGGAGGTAGAGGAGCAGGAGGACAGGGCTGCGGGACCTGGTGTCGAGCAGCGCGACCACGCCCACTGCGTAGGTCGAGGCCACGGTCCAGGCCACCGAGTAGGTGGTGCGCCAGGGCCGGGTGGCGACGTACGGGGCGGCGACCAGGCCGGCGGCCGCACCGGCCGCCCAGACCAGGACCACCACCCACAGCGCCTCCCGGTGGGGACCGTGGGGGGTCAGGTGGAGGTACAGCAGGACGACCAGCGCCTCGGCCAGGAAGATCCCGAACCCCGAGCGCATGTGGGTCAGCCAGAAGCCGCGACGCGCCTCGGCCTCCGCCTGAACGCCGATCGTGTCGGCACGCGCGTCGTGGGTGGTCGAGTCCATGTGCCGAGCTCCCGGCAGGAGATGGTCCCCCTCCGCATCGGCGTCCCCGGACGTGGACTTGACCGGAATCGCAACGGGCGCTGCAGGGACGGGGTGGCGGCGGCGCGCGGCGGCGTGGACCCAGGTGGCCGCAGGGTTTCCGCCAGGTGAATCCTCGGCCACGTCCCTGGTTTCGGCCGTCCGTGCCCGGTAGCCTCGGCCCATCGTGCGCGTCCTGCTGATGAGTCCCGTGTCCGGGCACGACCCGCCCGGGGGTGACGTCGCCTTCACCGAGGCGCTCGTGGCCCGCCCACCCACCGGGGTGACCTACACCACCTATGTCGACGCCCTGGCCGAGGGCTCCCTGGTGGAGCGCGGCCGCAAGCCGCGCCACGGCTCGGTGGGCGCCACCGACGCGCTGCTGATGGGGGTGCGGGCCGGCGAGCTGGCGCTCCGCCGCACCGGACGGCTCTACCGCGAGCCCTACCGCTACCTGACCGCGGACCCCGACGCCTTCGACCTGGTCCACGCCCACGTCTTCTCGGTGCGCCTGGTCGGCACGCGGGTTCCCCTGGTGACGAGTTCCGGCTTCCCACTGCCGGTCCTCTACGGCGACCGGCTCCAGTGGCCTGTCGGTCGCGTCCGGGCCGCCACCCGGGCCGAGCACCTGCTGGCCCGGGCGGCCGGCGTCGAGCTGTCCTGGGCGCCGCCGCGACGGGCGCTCCGCACGATCGTGCAGTCGGAGCACTACCGGGAGCGGATGGTCGACGAGGGCGCGGACCCGCGTCGGGTGGCGGTCCGGCCGCTCGGCCTCGAGGGCGGGGCGCACCCGCCACGGACGGGCCGGCCCCGCACCATCGGCTACATCGCCACCAACTTCGAGGCCAAGGGTGGCCACGTGGTGCTGGAGTCCTTCGCCAAGCTGCGGGCCGACTACCCCGACGCCCGGCTGCTGGTGGTCGGGACCGGACCCGTGCCCCACGGCCTGGACGTGCCGCCCGGATCCATCACGTGGGCCGGGAAGGTCGACCGCCGCACCCTGCTCGACCGCCTGTGGCCAGAGATCGACGTGCTGGCCCTGCCCACCCGGTGCGACTCGGGCCCTCCCTACGTGGTGCTCGAGGCACTGCAGCGCGGCGTGCCGGTGGTCACCAGCGACATCCCGTGGCTCGACGAGGGCTTGACCGGGGCGGGCGTGCGCCGGGTGGCCGTCGACGCCCCGCAGGTCCACCACGCCCTGGTCGAGCTGTTCGACCGCGACACCTACGCGGCGGCCTCGCGGGCGGCCGTCGAGTTGTGGCGGACCCGCTACTCGATGGACGTCGTGGCCGAGCAGCTGGGCGCCACCTACCGGGAGGCGCTTGCCCAGGCGCCGGCCGCCCCGGACCCCGCTCCCGCGCGCCGATAGCAGGCACTTCCGGGCCGGCGCCTGTTCAGGGCCGTCGCGGCGCGGGTGCCACCAGCTCGACGGCCGTGCCGTCGGGGTCGCGCAGCTGGAGCGACGGGTTGCCGCCCTCGGGCACGACGCCGGGGTGGTCGATGCCGACCTCGGACAGGTGGGCGGCCCACGCCTCGAGCGCCGCACCGTCGGGCACGGCGAAGGCGAGGTGGTCGAGCGGCCCGTCGGCCGGGTCGGGGGCATCGGGCGTGGCGGTCAGCACCAGCACCACCCCGGACACACGGTGGCGCAGGGCGACATAGCCGACGGCCGGGTCGGCACGGAAGGGCTCGAGTCCGAGGGCGGCGGTGTACCACCGGGCGCTGGCCTCGACGTCGGACACCCGCAGCTGGACGTGGGAGAGCCCGGTCATGGGTCCGCCGGGCGCACCGTCGCCGTCCCTCACCGGTCGCCCGCCGGCGTCGGTTCGAGGGGGGCGACGGGCACCGTCATGGCCGGCGCCTCCGTCCCGCCGTCGATCTCGAAGACCTTCCCGGTGACCCAGGACGAGGCCTCCGACGCCAGGTAGAGGACGGCGCAGGCGATGTCCTCGGGCTCACCGGGGCGTCCCATGGGCGTGCCGGCCAGGAACTGGCGGCGGAGGTCGTCGTCGGTCAGCACGATGTCGAGCGACCGGGTGGCCACCCCGCCGACGTCGAGGGCGTTGACCCGGACCCGGGGCGCCAGCTCGGCCGCCATGTTCCTGGTCAGCCGGTCGAGCGCGGCCTTGGCTGCCCCGTAGGCGACGAACATGGGCTGGGTCATGGAGGCCGAGCGCGACGAGATGTTGACCACCGCCCCGCCGCCGACCGTGTCGACCATGCGTCGGGCCGCCAGCTTGGTGAGCGTCAGGGGAGCGGTCACGTTGAAGGCGAAGGTGCGGGCCATGAACCCCTCGCTGGTGTCCATGGCCGCCCGCGGCATCGCGCCGCCGGCGTTGTTGACCAGGATGTCGAGCCGGCCGAACGCCTCGACGGCGGCATCGGCCAGGGCGACGCACTGGGTCTCGACGGTCACGTCGGTCGGCACCACCAGCGCGCGGCGCCCGAGGTCGCGGACGCGGTCCGCCACCTCCTCGAGGTCGGACTCGGTGCGGGCGGCCAGCACCACGTCGGCGCCGGCCTCGGCGAGGCCGATCGCCGTCCCCCGTCCGATGCCCAGCCCGGCGCCGGTCACCACGGCCACGCGGCCCGCCACCCCGAAGCGGTCGAGGATCATCGGCGCGGCTCTCGCCCCAGGCGCGTCGGGAACGTGGGACGCGACCCGGTCACGGTGACGGTGGTTCGTTGCGGCACGGCGACCCCTTGGCTGGCGGACCTCGCCACGCATGATGCCACCGCTGCGCCCGGGCCGCCCGGCCGGCACGGGGACGCCGAGGCGACCGTGCACCGGTGTCGCACCGGGTGGTGCGATCGGGCGCGCCAGGAGGTGCTTTGGTCCCTGCACGGAAAATCGACGCGCCCGTATACTCGCCAACAGGTGGACCGCGGAGCCGTCGGAAGGATGCACATTGCATCCGGTGGGCGTCCCGGGGACCACCTCGGACAATCGGTGCAACGGGTCGCCCGGTAGGGCGGCACGATCAGTGACCGGTGGGAGCCGGTCGGATTGGGGGAGTTCCATGCGGATCACCGGTCGGAGGGCCATCGTGCCCCTGTTGATGGTGGGAGGGCTGCTGGCGGCGGCCTGCGGCTCCAGCAGTTCCTCGTCGACGACCACGACGGCGGCCTCCGGTGGGTCCGGTGGGTCCGGCGCCACCGTGTCGGTGTCGACGTTCACGAAGGACTTCACCACCATGGCCAACCTCAAGTCGGTGGCCGCCGACGGCAAGGGCAAGGTGGCGGTCATCCTCCCGGACACCGTGAGCTCGGCCCGCTACACCGAGTTCGACGCGCCCTACCTGGCCAAGGCCTTCTCGGCCGCCGGCCTCAGCACGTCGGACACCATCATCCAGAACGCCCAGGGGAGTGACTCGACCCAGCTGACCGACGCCCAGTCGGACATCTCATCGGGCGCCACCGTCCTCGTGGTCGACCCGCTCGACGCCGGCGTGGGCAACTCCATCGAGTCGTACGCCAAGTCGCACGGCGTCCCGGTGATCGACTACGACCGCCTGGTGCTCGGCGGCAGCCGCAAGTACTACGTGAGCTTCGACAACGTGAAGGTCGGCACGCTCATCGGCAAGGGCATGGTCTCCTGCATCGCGTCGTGGAAGGTGGCGTCACCCAAGCTGGCCGTCATGGTCGGCTCGCCCACCGACAACAACGCCACGTTGTTCGCCCAGGGCTACAACGCCGTGCTGAACCCGCTGGTGACGGCAGGCACCTACAAGGTGCTGGCGCGGCCCGCCGGCACGTGGGACCCGCCCACCGCGCTGACCGAGTTCCAGCAGGCCTACACCGCCAACCCGTCCATGAACGGTGTGCTGGTGCCGAACGACGAGAACGCCGCGCCGATCATCTCGTACCTCAAGACCCTCAACATCCCGGCCAAGAAGTTCCCGGTCACGGGGCAGGACGCCACGCTGATCGGCATCCAGAACATCATCTCCGGGTACCAGTGCGGCACGGCCTACAAGCCGATCTACCTCGAGGCCCAGGCGGCGGCGGCGCTCGCCCTCTACCTGCGGGCGGGCAAGACGCCTCCGACCGGCCTGGTCAACGGCACGGTGAAGGACACGACGGCCAACGTCAACGTGCCGTCCTCGCTCCTCATCCCCGAGTGGGTCACGCCGACCACGGTCCAGTCGACCGTTATCGCCGACGGCTTCATCCCGGCGTCGCAGCTCTGCACCGGGGCCTATGCCGCCGACTGCACCACCTACGGGATCCACTGACCGGGTGCGCAGCTCGCACGTGACCGGTCCTCCGCGCCGATGAGCGTCGTCGCGGAGGGCCGGTCGACCGGCGGGACGGGGGAGGGGACGGCACCCCTGCTCTCGCTCCGGGGGATCTCCAAGCACTTCGGCCCGGTGCGGGCTCTCAACCACGTCGACCTCGACGTGCCCGCCGGACAGATCACCGCGCTGGTCGGCGACAACGGCGCCGGCAAGTCCACGCTGATCAAGGCCATCAGCGGCATCTGGGCGCCGACCGCCGGCGAGATCCGCTGGGACGGCCGACCGGTCGAGATCGGCTCGCCCAAGGCGGCCGACCAGCTGGGCATCGCCACCGTGTACCAGGACCTCGCCCTCTGCGACAACCTGGACATCGTCCAGAACATGTTCCTCGGCCACGAGGAGCTCTCGCACCGCCTGCTCGACGAGACGCGGATGGAGATCGCGGCCAAGCAGACGCTGGCCGACCTCTCGGTCACCACCGTGCAGTCGGTCCGCCAGCTGGTGGGGTCGCTCTCGGGTGGCCAGCGCCAGTCGGTGGCCGTGGCCCGCGCCGTGATGCGTGACGCGCGCCTGGTCATCATGGACGAGCCCACCGCCGCCCTCGGCGTGTCGCAGACGGCCCAGGTGCTCGACCTGATCAAGACCCTGGGCGAGCGGGGCATCGCCGTCATCGTGATCTCCCACAACCTCAACGACGTGTTCGAGGTGGCCGACCGCATCGCCGTGCTGTACCTCGGCCGCCTGGTCAACAGCGGCCCCATCGCCGAGTACGACCGCACCCGGGTGGTCGAGCTCATCACCACCGGTCGCAGCGCCGGCGACGCACCTGCCGCCGCGCCGACCTCGGACACGGAGGCCTGACGGGCGTGGCATTCGAGGACGAGCCGAGCAGCACCGACGGAGGCCGCCCGCAGGCGACGGACATCCCGGGCGCCGCCTCGGCGGAGATCGACAGCGACACACCGGTCGAGCACATCGCCCAGCCCGAGCTGGCCGGCTCCTTCGGCGAGTACGTGCGCTCACTGGGCAAGAAGGTTCGCAGTGGCGAGAGCGGCGTGCTCCCGGTGCTCGGGGGGCTGGTCCTCCTCGTCATCGTCTTCCAGGTCCAGGACTCGGTGTTCCTGTCGGCGGGCAACCTGGTCAACCTGCTCGTCCAGGGGGCGGTGTTCGTCCTCCTGGGGATGGCCGAGATCTGGGTGCTGGTCCTCGGGGAGATCGACCTCTCGGTCGGCTACGTGGCCGGGGTCGGCGCCACCATCACCGCCATCCTGTCGACCACCCACGGCCTGCCGTGGTGGGTGGCCATCCTCGCCGGCCTGGCCGCCACCTCGGCCATCGGCGCCGCCTGGGGCGCGCTGGTGATCCTGGTGCGGCTGCCGTCCTTCGTGGTGACCCTGGCCGGCCTGCTCGGCATGGAGGGCGTCCTGCTCTACCTCGTCAACAGCAACGGGACGGGGGGGACCATCCGCATCACCGACACCGTGCTCAACGACCTGGCCAACGGCAACATGAGCACCACTGCGGGCTGGATCGTGATGATCATGGCGGTGGCCGCCTTCGGCTCGGTCACGTTCCTGCGCGACCGGCACCGGCGCAACAGCGGGCTCGTCGCCCCGCCGGTCATCGTGTCCGTGCTCAAGATCGTGCTGCTGGCGACGGCCGGCGTGGCCCTCGTCCTGGTGTGCAACACCAACCGCGGCGCCCTGATCCCGGTGCAGGGCGTGCCCTACGTGGTGCTGATCGTGCTCGGCGTCCTGGCCGTGTGGACCTTCCTGCTCGGCCGCACCCGCTTCGGGCGCTACCTCTACGCCATCGGCAACAACGCCGAGGCGGCCCGCCGGGCCGGCATCAGCCTCGGCTGGAACAAGCTGTGGGCCTTCACCCTGACCGGGCTGACCGGTGGGATCGCCGGCATCGTCTACGCCTCCCGGCTGGGGTCGATCTCGAACAACATCGACGGCGGCACGCTGGTGCTCTACGCGGTGGCGTCCGCCGTCATCGGCGGCGCCAGCCTGTTCGGCGGCCGCGGCAAGATGGTCTACGCGCTGCTCGGCGGCCTGGTCATCGCCACCATCTACAACGGCATGGGTCTGCTCGGGCTGGCCGCCGCCTACCAGTACATGGTCACCGCGCTGGTACTCCTGGCCGCCGTCACCATCGACTCGCTGGCGCGACGGGGCCGGACCGCCGGCGACTGAGCGGACCGGCCGGACCGGCCGTAGGATCGACGGCGCCGGCACGCGCCGCCCGGACCACGGGCGACCCGGGACCCGACCGTACGGAGGGAGCCCCATGACCACCGAGCTGCCCGACCGGGCCGTCGTCGACGCCGCCTGCAAGGTCATCGACGACAACTGCCAGAGCATCTACACCTGGCGCTACGAGCGCGAACGCCCCCAGCTCGTCACCCTCTACGAGAAGGCCGCCCACTCCCAGTGGGTGGGCAGCACCGACCTCGACTGGTCGACCGACGTGGACCCGGAGTCGCTCGTCGACCTCGACGCCCCGAACCTGCGGCTGATGCGCGAGGTCACCCGGCTACCGGGCTCGCCCATCGCCTCGTGGGGGGACCGCGAGCTGGTGACCCTCGGCCTCGAGATGTTCACGGCGCTACTCAGCCAGTTCATGCATGGCGAGCAGGGCGCCATGATGACGGCGGCCAAGATCGTGGACACGGTGCCCTGGATCGACGCCAAGTACTACGCGGCCACCCAGACCATGGACGAGGCCCGCCACACCGAGGTGTTCGCCCGCTACATCGACGAGAAGGTGGGCGAGGCCTACCCCATGAACCCGAACCTCGAGGCCCAGATCACCGGGCTGCTCGAGGACAGCCGGTGGGACATCGCCTACCTGGGGATGCAGATCGTCATCGAGTCGCTGGCCCTGTCGGCCTTCGGCGACCTGGCCCGGCGCACCACCGAGCCGCTGCTGAAGAAGCTGCTGCGTTACGTCATGGCCGACGAGGCCCGGCACGTGGCCTTCGGGATCCTCTCCCTCGGCGAGTACTACGAGCACCTGTCGGCGGCCGAGCTGAAGGACCGCCAGGACTTCCTGCTGGAGCACACCGTGCACGCCCGGGCCCGCTCGACCACCCCGGAGGTGTGGGAGCGCATGGGCGTGCCGGTGGCCGACGTCGTCCCCTTCATCGTCGAGGCGGCCGCGTCGATGGACACGACACCGTTCCGCGGGTTCCAGGACGGGTTCTTCGCCAAGTTGGTGCCGAACGTCCGGCGCCTCGGCCTGCTGGACGCCAACGACGGCTACCTCCGGGAGCGGTGGGGCGCGGCCGGCCTGCTGCGCTTCGAGTTCGCCGAGGACACGGCGGCCGACTACGAGACCTACGACGCCGTCGCCGCCGACCGGGCCGGGACGGGCGCCTGACCCTCCGCCACCGGACCGCGGATGGCTACCATGACCCGCACCGACGACCGGAGGGGTACTGATGGCTCATGACCCGGTGGTGGCCTCCACCACCCGCATCCGCGACAGCCTCGAGCCGAGGTTCGTGCTGCCCGACCAGGAGTCCCGGGCCGCCGCCGCCCTCGAGGCCTACCGGGGCCGGCACGGGAAGCCGAACATCCTGGTCGTCCTCTTCGACGACGTGGGCTGGGGCGACTTCGGCTGCTACGGGGGCGGGGTGGCGGTCGGCGCACCGACACCCAACATCGACCGCTTGGCCCGCCGTGGCCTGCTGCTCACGTCCTGCTACTCCGAGCCGTCGTGCACGCCGTCGCGCGCCTCGCTGATGACGGGCCGGTTGCCCATGCGGCACGGGCTGCTGCGCCCGCCCATGTACGGCCAGCCCGGCGGGCTCGACGGCGAGGTGACGCTGGCCTCCCTGCTGAGCGACGCCGGGTACGTCACCCAGGCGGTGGGGAAGTGGCACATCGGCGAGAACCTGGAGTCGCAGCCCCAGAACGTCGGCTTCGACGACTTCTACGGCTTCCTCTCGGTCTCCGACATGTACACGGAGTGGCGCGACCCGCACTTCTTTCCCGAGATCGTGTACTCCGAGGAGCGGACGAAGTGGGTCGAGAACCTGCCCTTCAACAAGTGCTTCGTCCACGCCACCCGCGGGGGCGAGACGGAGAACGTCGAGGAGGTGACGGTGCCGGTGCTGTCGCTGCTCGACGACAAGTGGGCCGACTACTCGCTCGACTTCATCCGGCGCATGGGCACCCCGCCGGCGGACGAGCGCACCCCGTGGTTCCTCTACCACTGCACCCGGGGCGCCCACTTCGACAACTACCCCCACGAGCGGTTCCTCGGCTCGTCGCCGGCCAAGCACCCCTACAAGGACACCATCATCGAGCTCGACGACATCGTCGGCCGCCTGGTGGCCGAGCTCGAGGCCACCGGCCAGATGGACGACACGCTGATCTTCATCAGCTCGGACAACGGCCCCGAGATGGAGACGTGGCCCGACGCCGCCTACTCACCCTTCCGCAGCGCCAAGGGCTCCACCTGGGAGGGCGGGCAACGCGTCCCGGGTGTCGTGACCTGGCCCGGCATGATCGCCCCCGACCGGGCCTCCGACGGGATCTTCTCGCTGATGGACCTGTTCAGCACCTGCCTGACGCTGGCCGGCGCGGAGGGCTCGATGCCCACCGACCGGTACATCGACGCGGTCGACCAGACCTCGTTCCTGCTCGACCCGGACGGCGTCTCCAACCGCAAGTACCTCTACTACTGGCTCACCAACGTCTTCTCGGCGCTGCGGGTGGGCGAGTGGAAGTTCATGGTCGCCTCCTCGTCCGACGACGACCGCGACTGCTTCAACCTGGGCGGCTTCACGGGCGTGACCCAGAAGTATTCGCACGGCCGGCTGTACAACCTCTACCTCGACCCGAAGGAGAGCCACAGCTACATGATCCGCAAGCTGGCCTACATCGACAGCTTCACCACCGGGATCGCCCGGCACCTGATGTCCTTCGGGCCGTACCCGCCGAAGCACCCCATCGCGGCGATGAGCTGAGCGGGGTCGTGGCCGACGACCCGGCGGTGGACGTGGAGCCGAGCTGGTTCCGGCCGGACGTGCTGGCCGGTCGGGTGGCGCTCGTCACCGGCGGCGGCACCGGCATCGGCAAGGAGATCAGCCGGGTGCTGGGCGCCCACGGCGCCACCGTGGTCCTGGCCAGCCGCCGGCGCGAGGTCCTCGAGGCCGCGGTGGCCGAGCTGGCGGAGGAGGGCCTCGCCGTCGGCCACGGCGTGTGCGACGTGCGGGACGCCGAGGCGGTGCGCGCCGTGGTCGAGGACGTGGTGGGTACGTACGGCCGCCTCGACATCGTCGTCAACAACGCGGCCGGCAACTTCCCCGCGCCCATGTCGGGCATCTCCCCCAACGGCTTCAAGGCCATCGTCGACATCGACCTGCTCGGGACGTACCACGTGAGCCGGGCGGCCTTCGACGTGGCACTGCAGGAGCACGGCGGCTGCATCGTGAACATCAGCGCCCCGTTCGAGCAGCGGGGCGTGGTGTACCAGGCACACGTGGCCGCGGCCAAGTCCGGGGTCGACTCGCTGACCCGCTCGTGCGCGGTCGAGTGGGGTCCCTACGGGATCCGGGTCAACGCCATCGCGCCGGGCTCGATGGCCGGCACCGAGGGCCTGAGGCGCTTCAGCGAGGCGGTGCCCGACGCCGCGCCCGCCCGGCCCGGCAACCCGCTGGGGCGCCACGGGCACGGGTCGGACATCGGCTACCTCACCCTGTTCCTGTGCAGCCCGCTGGCCCGGTTCGTGTCGGGCCAGGTGGTGGCCGTCGACGGCGCCGGCTCGGTCGACATGCTGCGGCTGCAGGCCGGCCCGATCTGAGGCGGGCCGCCGGGCCCGGCGTTCAAGGGAGGATGGCGATGCCGCGCGGGGCGGGTGCGGCGGTGGCCCGGCCGCGGGCCAGGTCGAGGCCGGCCAGCAGTGCGTTGCGCAGCTGGCGCGGGTCGACCACCTCGTCGTAGGCGAGGCGGGCCGCCGCCCGCACCGACGCCTCGGCCTGCTCGGCGGCCAGCCGGGCCCGCTCGTCGGGGTCGTCGACCCCACTGGCGGCCGAGCCGGCCGGCATGGCACCGAGGGTGACCGACGGGAGGGCCAGGGTGAGCGTCTGGCCGTCGAAGGGGTTCATGGCCATGACCGAGGAGCCGAACCCGAAGGCCTTGCGCAGCGTGACGTGGAGCTTGGGCACCCGCATGCGGTGCTGCACCGCGAACAGGCGGGCGGCGTGGCGGAGGATGCCGGACCCCTCGGCGGCCGTGCCGGCCAGCACGCCGGGGTTGTCGGCGAGGAACACGCAGGGCAACCCGAAGGCGTCGGCCACGTCGAGGAAGTGCGCCGCCTTGTCGGCGGCGTCGCCGTCGATGGTCCCGGCCAGCACCGACGGGTCGTTGGCCACCACGGCCACGCTGCGACCACCCAGGTGGGCGAGCGCGGTCACGATCGATGCGCCGAACCCCGGCTGCACCTCGAGCAGGTCGCCGTCGTCGACCAGTGCCTCGAGCACGGGCCGGACCGGATAGGGGCGTCGGGGGTCGGGCGGGATGAGCGGCAGGAGGTCGACGGTGCGCGGCCCGGCGTCGGGTCCGTCGCGATGCGGCGCCGGCCCCCAGGAGTTGGTGGGGAAGTGGGACAGGTAGCGCCGGGCCAGGGCCAGGGCGGCCACGTCGTCGGCCGCCACGTTGTGGACGACCCCTCCCGTCCCGGCCGCCACCGCGGGGCCGCCCAGCTCCTCTTTGGTCACCTCCTCGCCGGTGGCGGACCGCACCAGCGGCGGCCCGGCGGCGAAGATCGACGCCGACCCGGTCATGGCAACGAAGTCGCTGAGCGGCGCAGTCAGGGCGCCGTGGCCGGCCGAGGCGCCGCACACGAGGCTGACCAACGGGACCCGGCCGGACAGCTCGGCCAGGCCCATGAGGTCACCGGGACGGCGTCCGGACGCCGTACCGGTCACGCGGTGGCCCGCCCCCTCCAGCACCATCACCAGGGGGACGCGCTCCTGGCCGGCCAGCTGGCACAGGCGGTAGCGCTTGTCGGCCGTGCCGCCGCCGATCGAACCGCCGAGCACCGTCACGTCCTCGGCGCCGGCCAGCACCGGGCGACCGTCGATCCGGCCGGAGCCGGCCACCAGCGCGTCGGCCGGCACCACGGGGTCGTCGGTGGCCCCCACCAGCTGGCCGATCTCGGAGAAGGTGCCGGGGTCGAACAGGGCCAGGAGCCGCTCGCGGGCGTCGAGCCGACCCCGGTCGTGCTGCCGCGTGCGGCGCTCCTCGCCCCCCATCGAACGGGCCGCGTCCCGGTGGCCGGCGATGCGGTCGAGCGCCGGGCCCCAGCCGTGCAGCTCGTCCATCCGTCTCCCTCCGGCCCGCCCACCCGGTGCGGTGCCCACGTATGATGGCCTATCGGCGACGGTGCTGCCGGGCCCGGCCCGGCCGGGCCGCACGGCCCGGGGAGAGGTGCCCATGGGTGAGCTACGGGACATCAAGCGGCGGGTGGGTGAGCTGCTCGACGGGCTCGGGCACGATCCCGACGAGGTGGCCGGCTCGCTCGAGGCGGCCGGCGTCCACGGGGTGGCCAGGAGCAATTCCTCGTGCGCCATCGCGGTCTACACGGCGGCCGTCATGCGGGCGGACCCCCGCATCACCTCGGTGGCGGTCGGCCCGTGCACCCTGCTGCTCACGCTCACGCACCCGTCGGGCCGCCCCGGCGGCAGGCTGGTGGTGCAGCTGCCGAAGCCGGTGCGCGGCTTCGTCGACGGCTTCGACGCTGGCCGCTACCCGACCGTGCTCCGCCTGCCGGCCGACGCCGCCGGGAACAGCCCCGGTGGGGGCGACGCGGTGGCGGAGGCGGGCCCGGACGAGGTGGCGGCCACGGTCGCCGCCGCACCGTGAGCGCCCCCCTCCGTTCCCGACCGATCACCCCCTCGCGCCCCCGGATGTGGTTCGCTCGTGGTCGCGCCCGTCCCGACGGGCCTGCCCGACCGGATCGACACCGCCGGTCGGGCCGACCGGAGAAGGAGCACGCCATGGGCATCGACGGACAGACCGGACCGACGGCGACGGGCACCGTGCCACGACGGCGGGCGGCGTTGGCCGTCGTGGCCGTGGCGGCCGTGGCCGTCGGGCTGGCCGCGTGCAGCAGCTCGTCCTCGTCGAGCACCACGACCACCCGGGCCACCACCACGACGACCTCGAAGCCGTCCACCTCCACCACCGCCACCACGGCGGCGACGACCACGACCACGCGGGCCGGCACCGGCTGCGCCACGTCGGCCCTGGCCCTCACCTTCGGCAGCCCCAACGGCACGGCGGGCGCCGTCCACTACACCCTGACCTTCCACAACACCGGGTCGACGTCCTGCACCCTCTACGGGTACCCGGGCGTCTCGTTCCTCTCGTCGTCCGGCGCCCAGATCGGCGCCCCGGCGCAGCGGCAGAGCGGCGGGGCGGTCACCACGGTCACGCTGGCCGCCGGGGGCAACGCGTACAGCTCGGTGGCCGTCACCGACCCTGGCATCCCGCCCTGCTCGTCGCAGGCCACGGCCGCCCAGGTCCGCGTCTACCCACCCGGCCAGACGCAGTCCGCGCTGGTGACGGCGCCCTCGGGGGTGGCGGTGTGCTCCTCCCCCAACACGTCGGCGTACACGTCGGCCACCGTGTCGCCGGTGTCCGCCACCCAGATCTGACCTGCGCCGTCAGTAGGAGCGACCCCGGGCGGTGACGGGCACCACCCCCACCACGGCGTCGCCCCGGGTCAGCCAGATGCGGTCGTAGCGGTCGACGGTCGGATCGCAATGGGGCGGGACGAGGCGCAGCCGGTCGCCCCGTCGCGGACGGAAGCCGTCGCCGGTGGTCACCAGTCCCTGCTCGTCGCCGAAGAAGCCGTACGTCGCCCCGTGGTGACCGAGGACACCGGCCGGCCCGGCGTCGGTGGCCATGGCCTTGAGACCGGCGTCCACCGTCACGAACCCGCGCTGATTGGCCGACACCACCGTGGTGGCCAGGGTGAGGCTCTGGGCGAAGCCGCCCTCCGGGTCGCTGCCCAGCGCGTCGGCGTACTCCCGGTCCATGAACACGTAGCTGCCGGCCTGCAGCTCGTCGACGGCGCCGGCGTCGAGGTCGATCCGGGCCGTGCCGGTGCCTCCGCCGGTGCGGACCGCCACCGGGTGGCCGGCCGCCTCCAGGGCCGCCACCACCTCGGCCAGGCGCTCGGCCGCCGCGCCGGCCGCCGCCTGTCGTGCCGGTCGGCCCGCCACGTGCTGGACGTGGCCGGCGTAGCCCTGGACGCCGCCGAAGGCGAGGGTCGGGACGCGTGCCACGGCGGCGGCCAGCGCGCAGGCGGCGTCGGGCCCCACCACACCGGTCCGGCCGAGCCCCACGTCCACGTCGCACACCACGGTGACGGTGGCCGGGCTGTCGGCGGTGGCGGCGGCCAGCTCGGCGACGGCGTCGACGTGGTCGAGGGCGACGGACAGGTCGCACCGCCCGGCCAGCACGGCGAGCCGGCCCATCACGGCAGCGCCGGCCGGAGGCGAGGTGAGCAGCACCGACGGTGGGTCGTCCCGGGTGAGGACGGCCACCAGCGCCTCCGCCTCGGCCGGCTTGGCGCAGCACAGCCCGACCGCGCCGTGGTCGAGCTGCAGCCCCGCCACCCACGCCGACTTGTGGGACTTCGCATGGGGCCGGAGCCGTGCCCCGGCGCGGTCGGCGACCGACTGCATGGCAGCCACGTTGGCGACCAGCAGGTCGACGTCGCACAGCAGTGCCGGGGTGGGGACGAGGTCGACCGACCCCGGCCGCCCGAGCGACCCGAGCACCGGCCCGAAGGCCGGGTCCGCCCGCACGGCGCCGTCGGGCGGGGGCGGCTCGGCCGACACGCTGCCCGCCCTCAACCCAGCTCGGCCCGGAGCACGCCGGCCACGTGGAAGGCCGAGTCGAGCGCCTGGTGGGTGCCCGCGCCCCGGCCCCCGGCGTCGCAGCCCACCAGGAAGAGCCCGGGCAGGGGTGTGCGGACGTCGGGCTTGCTCCGGCCGACCTGGCCCACCACCTGCGCGATGCCGACCGCCTCGCCCCCGCTGCCCGGCACGGTGGCGTCCCGGGTCATGCGGGAGATCTGCCGGGGCCCGTAGGGCTCGGACCACAGGGTGTGCTTCGCCAGGCCGGGCCAGAGGTCCTCCACCACCGCTCGGGCCCGCCGCACGGCTTCGTCCGCCATGGGCGACGCCGGATCGGGCGACACGAAGACCTGGATATTGGCGACCTGGTGCCCGGGCTCGGCCACCAGGCCGGGGTCGAACTCGCTGGCCACGTCCACGGCGATGAGCGGCACGTCCGGCCACTCGCCCGCCTCCATGGCTGCGAACCGCTCGCTGTCGAGCCAGCTCCCGTCCGAGAAGACCGGGATGAGGGCGGCGTCGAAGACGCGCTCGTCCAGCACGTACCGCAGGCCGGCGATGCTCCAGCTGGGCTCCAGGGCCTCGACCCCGGCCACGTACTCGGCGGGGAAGTGGTGTCGGCCGGCCAGGCGGAGCACCGTGGGCTGGATCCCGGCATTGGAGACGACCGCCCGGGCCCGGATGCTGCCCTCCCCGGTCCGGATGCCGACGGCCCGGCCACCCTCCACCTCGATCTCCTCGACCCGGGTGGACCGCAGGAAGGTCCCGCCCCGTTCGGCGGTCACGGCTGCGCACACCTCGGCCACCTGCCCGTAGCCGCCGGCGTGGAACCGGCCGGCGCCGCCGGACACGATCTGGCGCAGGACCAGCACGCCCTCGGAGGCGGCCAGTCGGTCCACCGCCACCACGAAGAGCATGTTCATGGTGGCCAGGATCTGGCTCTCCAGTCCGGCAGGCAGCCCGAAGGTCCGGAGGAAGGCCAGCATCCCGGTGTCGTCGAGGGCAGCCACCTCTTCCTCGGTGAGGGACAGGATGGACAGGTAGAAGTTGCCGAGCAGCTCCATGTCCGCGTCGGTGGCCCCGAAGGTGCGCTGCAGGGTGGCGAGGTCGTCGGGGTCGCCCGTCTGGCGGAGCGGGCTGTGCTGGGCCCGCCAGGTTCCGTCGGGGGCCCGGTAGCGGATGGCGGCGGCCGGCCCGTCGGGCACCAGCAGACGCACCCGGTCCTGCACGCCGAGCACGTCCACCAGCTCGTCGACCCGGGAGTCGACGGCGGGGATCCCGACCGCACCGAACATCTCGTAGCGGTAGCCGCGACGGTCGAGCGTCTGGGTCTTGCCGCCCGCCCGTGGGGTCTTCTCGACGAGGGCCACCCGGTAGCCGTCCGAAGCCAGTAGGGCGGCCAGCGGCGCGCCGCCGTACCCCGCACCCACGACCGCCACGTCGACCTCGTACCCGTCCTGTGCCACCGGTCCCCCCATCGGCACCGCACCGCGCTGGCGGCCGTCGCCGGTCAGTGTCCCACACGCGAGCCGCGGGCGGCCCTACAGGTCGCCGCACCGCGTGCCGATAGCGGGAGATGGCCATGGGTGTCGACGCGCCGCCCTCCTGGCGCGGTTGGGACGATCTAGAGCCCTCGGTGGAGGGTGCCACGACCGGGACCCGCTCGTCCGACGACGACGCCCGGTCGGGCTGGTTTCCGGGTCTCCGGTCCTGGCTCGCCCTGGGTGGACCGCTCGAGCTCCTGAGTCCGCTGGTCGTGTTGCGCCTCCTCTTCGGTGCGGGCGTCGTCGGCTTCTCCGTGGTGGGACATCTCGGTTCGCCCACCACGTTCGGGGCCGCCGTCGCGTCGTCGATCGGCATCGCCACCTTCGCGATGTGGATAGTCCTGCTGTCGATCCGCAGCATCCGTCCGAACCCGTGCCGGCTGCTCAGCGTCTACTGGACGAGCGCCGTCGCCACGTTGATCGTCGTCGACCGCAGCGGCCAGAGCTCGGTGATCCTCGGATTCCTCCTCGTGCCCAGCACGGTCTTCGTCAGCCTCTTCTTCCGGCGACGCGTCGTGTTGTGCCAGCTCGCCGTGGCGTTCGTCGCGCTCTGGGTGGCGTTCGCGGCAGGCCAGGGGGTGGCCACCGGATTCCTGATGGCCGTGCTGGCCGTGGTGGCCATGAGCTCAGCGCCCTTCACGGTGCTGCTCGGTGCCCGGGCGTCGCGCCGGAGCGGCCTCGTCGACCCGGAGACGGGGTTGCCCAACGCGCTCGGGCTGGTCGAGGAGTTGGGCGCCTCCTGCGATCCGGGGACGACGGTGGCAGTCGTGGCGTTCGGTGGTGTGCGCGAGTGCCGTGAGGCGCTCGGCTACAAGGCCGGCGCCGAACTCCTGCGTCGGGCCGTCGAGGACCTGGGTCGCGTACTGCCGGCCGGCGCGCGGATCGGCAGAGTCGAGGGGGACGAGGTGGTCGTGGTAGCTCCGGCCCCCGACGAGAGGGGGCGCCGGCTGACCGACGGCGGGATCGCCGACGTGCTCCGCGGTGCCGTCGACCATCGGCGGTACCTCGTGGCGGACGTGGAACTCTCGCTGTCGCCCCATGTGGGCCTGGCCGTCGCTCCGTCCGACGGGCGCTCGTTGCCCGAACTGCTCCGGCGGGGCGCCCAGTCCGCGCGACGAGCGACCGCATCCGGGGTCGGCTGGCTGCGGTGGACGGACGACGGGGGCGCGTTCACCGTCGGCGACCTCGAGCTCCTCGCCGAACTCCGGGACGCACTCGGCAGCGACGGGCCCTGCGGACTCCGGCTCGCCTACCAGGGCCAGTTCACTCCGGGCGCCCAGCAGGCGTCCTCGGTCGAGGCGCTGCTGCGCTGGAACAGCCCCACCTGTGGCGCCGTGTCGCCCGACCGGTTCATCGTCCTGGCGGAACGGACGGGTCTGATCCCCCAGGTGACCGCCTGGGTGGTCCAGGAGGCGGTCGCCGCCCAGGCGCGCTGGCGGAACGCCGGCATCGACCTCCCCGTCTCCGTCAACGTGTCAGGCAGGGACCTGGCCGATCCGGACCTCGTCGGGCGCATCCTGGGTGCCCTGCGCGCCCGCGACGTCCCGACCTCGTGCCTCACCGTCGAGGTGACCGAGTCCGCGGTGACCGAGTTGGACCAAGCCCGTGCGGTCCTGGGTCGCCTGCGCGCCCACGGCGTCCGCGTGGCCGTAGACGACTTCGGCACGGGGTTCACCTCGCTGGCCGCCCTGCCGAGCCTGCCGCTGGACGAGCTCAAGATCGATCAACGCTTCGTGCGACGGTCCCTCCGTTCGGCGGCGGACGATGCCATCGTGGCGACCACCTGTGACCTCGCCCACCGGCTCGGACTGGTGGTCGTGGCCGAGGGCATCGAGGACGGCGCCATCGCCGACCGGATGGGGGTGCACGGCATCGATCTGCTGCAGGGGTACCACCTCGCCCGGCCGGTGGACGAGGCGACGCTGCTGGAGGGCATGCGCACGACCCGCTGATTCGGCGTACCTCGCAACGGTCCCGTCCGGTCGGCGGTCGCACCGCCGGTCGGTCACACTGGGTTCGTGACCGATGAGCCGTCGAGCACCCTCCCCTCCGCCCCCACTCCGTCCGCTGCCGACGGACGGTCCCCCCGTCAGCGGATGGAGGCGGGCGAGCTGTACGTGGTGGACGACGAGATCGCCGCCCTGCACCTCCGGGCCGTCAGCCTCTGCGAAGCCTTCAACGGCACGCCGGCGGCCGACGCTCCGCGTCGGCGTCAGCTCCTGGGCGAGCTGCTCGGCCACCTCGGTCCGGACAGCGACATCCGGGCACCGCTCCTGTGCGACTACGGCACCAACCTCCGCATCGGTGCCCGGTCGTTCGTCAACTTCGGTCTGGTCGCCCTGGACGTCGCCACCATCACCATCGGCGACGACGTGCAGATCGGCCCGAACGTGCAGCTGCTCACTCCGACCCATCCGCTGGACGCCGACCTGCGGCGGGCCAAGTGGGAGGCGGCCGAGCCGATCGTGGTGGGCGACAACGCCTGGCTCGGTGGCGGAGCGGTCGTGCTGCCCGGGGTGACCATCGGGTCGGACGCGGTGGTGGGCGCCGGCGCCGTCGTCACCCGCGACGTGCCCGACGGCGCGGTGGTGGTCGGCAACCCGGCGCGACCGATCGCACGGTCGGCTCCGTAGGGAGGACCCGCGTCGGACCTGTCAGCGACCGCGCGGCAGGGGCGGGTGCAGCACCGCGCCGCCGCCCCGCACATAGAGGTCGGCGGGGCGCCCGGTCCCGACGATCCGCTTGCCGGCCGTCCGGGCCACGAAGCCGGGCGTGGACAGCACCTTGCGGCGGAAGTTGGCCGGCTCGAGCTCGACACCCCAGACCGCTTCGTACGCCCGCCGGAGCTCGCCGAGGGTGAACGGCTCCGCCACCAGCGCGGTGGCGAGGTCGGTGTGCTCGAGCCGGGTGCCGAGCCGCTCGACACCGGCGGCCACGATGTCGCCGTGGTCGAACGCCAGCGCCGGCCCGTCCGGGTCGCCCAGTGCGGCGACGGGCCACCACCTGCTGCCGGCCAGCGTCCCTCCCGCCGGCGGACGGGCCGATGCGGCCACCCCCAGGACGGTGGCGGACACGACCCGCGTCCGGGGGTCCCGGCCGACCGCGTCGAAGACGTCCAGCTGCTCCTGGTGGACGAAGGGATCGGGTATCCCGGCACGCGCCACGACGGCGCGGACGGCGGCGTCCGCCGCCGCCTCGTCCGGATCGAGCACCACTCCGGGCACCGACCAACGGCCCCGGTGCGGCTCCCGTCCGCGCTCGACGAGCAGCACGACGAGCTCGCCGTCTGCCACGGTCAGGTAGGCGACGTCGACCACGAGGACCACGTCCGGGCGCTCGGCGGCGGGGTACCCACCCGGCCCGTCCGCGCCCTTGGCCCCCTTCTTGGATGGCTTGTGCTGCTTGCCCCGCCCGTCGGGAGCGCGGCCCTGTTTCTTGCCCTGCTTCGCCACGTTCCCGAGGCTAGTGCACGGCTCCAACCAAAAGAGTCATAACGACATGAACCGTTTGAGCTGGGCCGATGCTGATGTCGTCGCCGGCCGAGCCGTTGAGCACGGCGCACCGGTGTGCCGGCCCGGACCCATCGGAGCGCCGCTCGCGTGACACCGGTGCCCGCGTCGCTCGAGCTGGTCGGCCAGGAGCTCGACAGCCGGAGACCTGGGTGTCGCCCATGTGACTTGTTTCACGTGGAACGGCCCTTGCGCCCCGGCATCACTGGGGATCCGGCGGGCGGCCCGATGGGAGCCCTTGTGGCTGCAGATGGGTCAGAGTGACCTGAACAGGGACCACGCGGTGGGGCGCCGCGTCGGAGCCGACTCAGGGCTCGCGCAGGACCACGGGCGTGGGCCGTGACGGGGTGGCCGCGGCCGCCAACTGGCCGCACGCCGCGTCGATGTCCGAGCCGCGGGTCGACCGGATGGTCACGGTCGTGCCGCGCTGCTCGAGGATCGAGCGGAAGGCCTCGATGCGCGCCCGCGGCGTGCCTCGGACGGGATACCCGGGCGTCGGGTTGAGCGGGATGAGGTTGACGTGGGCGCGCACGGCGCCGGCCAGCCGGGCGAGCTCCTCGGCCTGGCCGTCGTCGTCGTTGACGCCGTCGATCATCGCCCACTCGAAGGACACCCGGCGGCCGGTGCGGGCCCGGTAGTCGACGCACGCCGCCATCAGCTCGGGGATCGGGTACCGCCGGTTGATCGGCACGAGCCGGTCGCGCAGCTCGGCGGTGGCTGCATGCAGCGACACGGCCAGCCCCACCGGGAGCGGCGCCTCGGTGAGCCGTCGGATGCCGGGGATGATGCCGACCGTCGAGACCGTCATGCTGCGCGCCCCGACCCCGAAGTCGTCGTGGATGCGCTCGACGGCCGCCCACAGGTTGTCGAAGTTGGCCAGCGGCTCGCCCATCCCCATGAACACGATGTTGGAGAGCCGGCGGGGGCGGGCCGCCCGCACGGCCGTCGCCACCTGCTCGAGGATCTCGCCCGAGGTGAGGTGGCGTCGGAAGCCCGACTGGCCGGTGGCGCAGAAGCTGCACGCCATGGCGCAGCCGGCCTGGCTGGAGACGCACACGGTGGAACGGTCCGGGTAGTGCATCAGCACCGTCTCGACGACGGCGCCGTCGTGGAGGCGGAACGACCACTTGGTCGTCTGGTCGTGATCGGACGACCGCTCGTCCACCGGCACCAGCGCCGGCGGCAGCGACGCCTCGAGCCGTTCGCGCACGGCCAGCGGCAGGTCGGTCATCTCGAGGGGGCGGAGCACGCGGCGGTAGAGGCCGTCCCAGACCTGCCGCGTGCGGAAGGCGGGCAGGCCCTCCAGCAGTGCGGCCAGGTCCTCCTGGCTCTGGTCGTACGGCCCCGGCATGCTCCCAAGGATAGGGAGGCGCAGCCGGGCCGGCGCCGTGGCACCATCGGCGGGTGGTGACGACGGGGTCCATCGAGGAGCGGGTCCGGAGGATCTGTCTGGCCCTGCCCGGCGCCACCGAGCGCGTCAGTCATGGTGCGCCCGCCTTCTTCGCCGGCCGGCAGTTCGTGACCGTGTGGCCGGAGGGCCACCACGACGAGCGGTTCCCCCATCTCTGGTGCGCCGCCCCACCCGGCGCACAGGAGGGCTTCGTCGCCGCCGATCCGGACCGGTTCTTCCGTCCGCCCTACGTGGGCGGCCGGGGCTGGCTCGGGATGCGGCTCGACGGCGCGGTGGACTGGGCCGTGGTCGAGACGGTGTGCGAGGAGGCCTTCCGCACGGTGGCGCCCGCCCGCCTCCTGGCCCGCCTCGACGGCGGCGACTGAAGCCGGCCCGCTCGACCGGGGCGTCTCGCCTGGTACCCTAGGGGGGTATCACTGACCGATCGGGAGGGCACGTGGGAGCACCGGGGTACGCCGACGACAAGGACGCCGTGCTGAAGCGGCTGGCCCGCATCGAGGGACAGGTGCGGGGGATCGCGGGCATGGTCGGGGACGAGCGCTACTGCATCGACGTGCTGGACCAGGTCTCGGCCGTCACCCGTGCGCTCCAGGGTGTGGCCCTCCTGCTGCTCGACGAGCACCTCGCCCACTGCGTGGCCGACGCCGTGCGGGCCGGGGGTGACGAGCAGGAGGCCAAGCTGGCCGAGGCGTCGGCGGCCGTCGCCCGCCTGGTCCGGTCGTGACCACGTCCCTGGCCGTGGCTACCGTCCTCCTCGACGTGGGACGGGGCCTGCGCGAGGGCCTGTACATGTTCTGGGAGACGCTGTGGGCGCTCGTGCTCGGCTTCACCCTGTCCGGTGCCGTGCAGGCGTTCGTCTCGAAGGACCGTATGCGGGCCTCGCTCGGCGACCACCGCCCGGCCGCGGTGTCGCGGGCGGCCGGCTACGGCATGGTCTCCTCGTCGTGCTCGTACGCTGCCTCGGCCATGTCGAAGTCGCTGTTCGCCAAGGGGGCGGACTTCGTCAGCTCGCTGGTCTTCCTGATCGCCTCGACCAACCTGGTGGTCGAGCTCGGGGTCGTCATGCTGGTGCTGCTCGGCTGGCAGTTCGCAGCGGCCGAGTTCGTCGGCGGCCCGATCATGATCGCCCTCCTGGCACTGACCGGCGGCATCGTGTTCACCCCGTCGCTGGTGGCGGCGGCGCGCCGGCGCCTGACCGGTGACGGGCCGGGCGGCCACGACCATGCCGCCATGACGGGGGTGACCGACGAGCGCCAGGAGGAGCTGGAGGCGGCGCCCTGGGGCGACAAGCTGCGCTCGCCCGCCGCCTGGTCCGACGCCTCGGGCTACGCCGTGGCCGACGCCACCATGCTGCGCAAGGAGCTGGTCATCGGGTACACCGTCGCCGGGCTGCTGGCCGTCCTGGTGCCTGACCACGTGTGGAACGCGCTGTTCCTCCACGGCCACGGGTTCTGGACGACCCTGGAGAACGCCCTGGTCGGTCCCCTCATCGCCGTCCTCAGCTGGGTGTGCTCGATCGGCAACGTCCCGCTGGCCGCCGCGCTGTGGGGCGGGGGGATCAGCTTCGGCGGGGTGATCGCCTTCATCTTCGCCGACCTCATCGCCATGCCCCTCATCCTGGTGTACCGCCGCTTCTACGGCTGGCGGCTGACGCTGCGGGTGGTGGCACTGTTCTATGTCCTGATGGTGGTGGCGGCACTCGTCACCGAGGGCATCTTCCGGGCGGCCGGCGCCGTGCCGGCCAACCATCAGGTCGCCATGCGGCCGAGTCGCGTCGAGTGGGACTACACGACCTTCCTGAACCTCGTGTTCCTGGTGGTGGCCGGCGCCGTGTGGTGGCTGGCCCGGCACCGCGACCGGTTCGGGGGAGGCGTCGGCTACGCCATCGACCCGGTGTGCGGCATGCAGGTGCGGACCGCCGACGCCCCGGCCCGGAGCGAGCACGACGGGACCACCGTGTGGTTCTGCGCCGACCGTTGCCGGGCCCGCTTCGAGGCCGACCCGGACCGGTACCTCGGCACCGACCGGGCCTACGAGCCGATGGGGGCCACCGCGCCGGCGGCGGTCACACTGGGGCGGAAGGCGCCGGCTGGCGACGGCGCGACGACGGTCGACCCGGTGTGCGGCATGTCGGTCGATCCGGCCCACGCCGCCGCCCACCGGGTGCGGGACGGGGTCGACCACTGGTTCTGCGGCACGGGGTGCGCCGAGCGGTTCGACGCCGGCTCGCCGACCGGGGGCGCCTAGCCGTTCTTCAGCAGTTGCGAGAAGGGGACGTCCTTGTCGTTGCCCGGCTCCTTGGGGAGACCGAGCACCCGCTCGCCGATGATGTTGCGCTGGATCTGGTCGGTGCCGCCGTAGATGGACGGCGCCTGGGCGTACAGCGCGGAGCCGGTCACCCCGGGCAGGAACGGGTTGCCGGTGGCCTCGTTGAGCGCGGCCTGGTCGGCCGGCTCGTAGGCGTGGAGCATCCCCTGGGCGCCGACGATGCGGAGGCCGAGGTCGCGGGTCAGCCGCATGACCGCGCTCATCGACAGCTTGGCGATGTTGGCCATGCCCGGGATGTCGCCCCCGGTGGCCCGCGTCGCCTTCAGGCGCTCGGCGTTGAGGCGGCCGAGCTCGTTGAGGGTGTACAGCCGGACCAGGTCCTGGCGGACGAGGGGGTCGGTCAGGGTGCCGTTGCCACGGGCCAGGCCGGTCAGCAGGTCGTCCCGACGGGTCGGACGCGCACCCGATCCGTTCCGGGTCTTCGGCTTGTCGCCCGGGGTCGGGGCGAAGTCGCCCACCCGCCGCCCGAGATTGCCGGCCACCGTCCCCGGCATGACGATGGTCCCCCGGCTGCCCCCGCCCGTGCCGAGGCCGGCGCGCTCGTAGCCGAGGGTGGTGTTGGCCACCGCCCACCCCTTGTTGAGGCCGCCGATCAGCAGGCGGTCCGGCACCCGGGCGTCGGTCAGGAACGTCTCGTTGAACATGGCGTGCCCGGTCATCTCGCGGAGCGGACGGACCTCGACGCCGGGCTGATGCATGTCGATGGCGAAGTAGGAGATGCCCTGGTGCTTCGGCGCCTCGGTCGACGTGCGGGCGATCAGCATGCCGTAGTCGGCGGTCTGGCCGAGCGAGGTCCACACCTTCTGGCCGTTGACGATCCACTCGTCGCCGTCGCGCTCGGCCCGGGTGGTGAGGCCGGCCAGGTCCGAGCCGGCGCCGGGCTCGCTGAACAGCTGGCACCAGGCCGCCCGGCCGGTCACGATGTCGCGCACGAGGGTGTCGATCTGCTCGCGGTCGCCGTGGTCGGCGATGGTGGGCGCGGCCAGGAGGAGGCCGAGGCCGTAGGGGGCGCCCACCGCCCCGAAGGCGGCGATCTCGTTCGTGAGCTGGACGCCGACGCTGCGGGCCACGCCCCGGCCGTAGGCGTCGACCGGCAGGGTCGGTGCGGCCCAGCCCGAGCCGCCGAGGCGCTCCCACCAGTCGGCCACCGTGAGGTCGGGGTCCCAGTTGTCGGACAGCCACGAGCGGAGCTCGTCCAGCAGCGTCTCGGTCTCGTTGTCGGTGGCCTCGGCCAGCGTGTCGGTCACGGTGCTCCCTCCCGGCGGTGGGCGCCGACGGGGCGCCCCGCGCCAACGCTAACGCCACGGCCGGAAGGTGTCAGTTCCCCTGTCCGAACCCTTCCGGGCCCGATCCGCCGGCCCGGCAGTCGGGCCGGGTGGTCGGTACCATCGCCGGGAGGCGACCGTGCCGAGTGAGAGGGGGGCCACATGCCCGCTGTCGACCGTTACCCCGAGGGCGCACCGTGCTGGGCGGACCTGTGGACGTCGGACGTCGAGGGCAGCCGGGCCTTCTACGCCGAGCTGTTCGGGTGGGAGGCCCAGGAGCCCAGCGAGGAATTCGGCGGCTACTTCATGTTCCACCGGGACGGCGCCCCCGTCGCCGGGGGCATGGGGGACATGGGTCCCGGCATGCCGGCCGACGACTCGTGGAAGATCTACCTGTCGACCGCCGACATCGCCGGCGTCCACGACGGGCTGGCCGACCGGGGCGGGCGGGTCCTGGCCCCGGTCATGCCCGTGGCCGACCTCGGCCAGAACCTTGTGTTCGACGACTCGAACGGCGCCCACCTCGGCGCCTGGCAGCCGGGCACGTTCCCGGGCTTCCCCGTCCTGGAGGAACACGGCTCGCCCAGCTGGTTCGAGCTGTTCACCCGGGACTACGAGGGGGCCCTGGCCTTCTACCGGGCGGTGTTCGGGTGGCACACCGAGGTGGAGGGGGACTCGGACCAGTTCCGCTACTCGACGCTCCGGCACCCCGACGACCCGGCCCATCAGCTGGCCGGGGTCATGGACGCCTCGGCCTTCCTCCCCGAGGGGGTTCCCGACCACTGGTCCGTGTACTGGGAGGTGGACGACGTCGACGACGCCGTCGCGAGCGTGGTGCGCCTGGGCGGGGCGGCGGTCGACGGGCCGAACGACACGCCGTACGGGCGCATGGCCACGGTGACGGATCCCGCCGGGGCGCAGTTCAAGCTCCGGACCGGACCCGGCTGAGCGGCCGGGCGGGGTGGCCGGGCGGGGCCGTCGCGCGCCCGGTCCGGCGCGTGCCACGCTGGTGGGCCACGACACGTACCACCAGCACGAGGTGCCCCATGCCCATCGCCACCACCAACCCCGCCACCGGCAAGGTCGAGCAGACCTTCGACGAGATCACCGACGCCGAGGTCGAGCGCATCCTGGCCCTCGCCGCCTCGACCTTCCGCACCTACCGGACCACCAGCTTCGCCGAGCGGGGGGCGTGGATGGAGCGGGCCGCCGGGATCCTCGAGGACGAGGTCGACCGCATCGCCACCATCATGACGACGGAGATGGGCAAGACGCTGGTCGCAGCCAAGGCCGAGGTGCTGAAGTGCGCCAAGGCCTGTCGGTACTTCGCCGAGCACGCCGCCTCCTTCCTGGTGGACGAGCCGGCCGACGCGTCGGCGGTCGGCGCGGCCGACGCCTACGCGGCCTGGCAGCCCCTCGGACCGGTGCTGGCCGTGATGCCGTGGAACTTCCCGCTGTGGCAGGCCATGCGCTTCGCCGCCCCGGCGCTGATGGCCGGGAACGTCGGCCTGCTGAAGCACGCGTCGAACGTCCCGCAGTGCGCGTTGTTCATGCAGGAGCTGTTCGAGCGGGCCGGGTTCCCCGCCGGCTGCTTCCAGACGCTGCTGATCGGGGCGTCCCGGGTCGAGGCCGTCATCCGCGACGAGCGGGTGGTGGCGGTCACCCTGACCGGCTCGGGGCCGGCCGGACAGGCGGTGGCCGCCGCCGCCGGCGACGCCATCAAGAAGTCCGTGCTCGAGCTGGGCGGGTCCGACCCGTTCATCGTCATGCCCTCGGCCGACCTGGCCCGGGCGGCCACGGTGGCAACCACGGCCCGCACCCTGAACAACGGCCAGTCGTGCATCGCCGCCAAGCGGTTCATCGCCCACGTCGACGTGGCCGACGAGTTCGAGTCGCGCTTCGTCGAGGCGATGTCGGCGCTGGTGGTGGGCGACCCCATGGACGAGGCCACCGCCATCGGGCCGCTGGCCAACGCCCAGCAGCGCCAGGACATGGTCGACCTGGTGGCCGACGCGGTGGCGAAGGGCGCCACCGTGCTCTGCGGCGGCTCGGCCCCCGACGGCCCCGGCTACTACTACCCGCCCACCGTCCTCACCGGGATCACCGCCGACATGCGCATCCACACCGAGGAGGCCTTCGGCCCGGTGGCGACCCTCTACCGGGTGGCCGACATCGATGAGGCCATCGCCCTCGGCAACGCCACCGAGTTCGGCCTCGGGGCGAACGCCTGGACCGAGGACGAGGGGGAGCGGGCCCGGTTCGTACGCGACCTCGAGGCCGGCATGGTGTTCATCAACGGCAACACCACCTCCTACAACGAACTCCCCTTCGGCGGCATCAAGACGTCCGGCTACGGACGCGAGCTGACCGCCCACGGCATCCGCGAGTTCTGCAACCTCAAATCCGTGTGGGTGGGCGCCTGAGTCGCAACGCGCCGGCGGTCAGCCGCTGACGACGGCGGCGCCTGCGGGCAGACCGGCCCGGGTGTCGACGTCCGCCCAGAACCGGCGGGCCCGTCCGGGGCGACGGTCCGGGCCTGCCGCCTCCCGCACCGCGTCGACCCACCGTCGGCTGCAGGCCTCGGCCTCGGCCAGCGCGGCGGCCGGCTCGGGCCGGGCGGCCAGCCAGCGGGCCTCGAGGGCGTCCCGCTCCGCGGCGTAGACGGCCAGCAGCCGCTCCGGGTCGGCGGCCACGGTCCGGTGCAGCACCTCGTGGCGCCACCAGCGGGTAGCCGGGTCGAACCGGTCGGTGGGTGCGGGCCCGAGGTCGAGCGGGTCGTCGACGTCGACCGGCAGGAAGACGCCGGTGCACGGTGCCGCCGTCCCGGTGGCCCAGTGGCGGAGGTCGCCGTCCGCTCCGAGCTCCGCCACCCACGACCCGGTGGTCTGCGACGTGGCCTTGATCCCCCCGCCGGCGTGCATGCACGGCGCCGCCTTCGCCCCCATCAGCGGGGCGAAGCGCGGGTTCACGCCCCGGGCCCCGTGGGTGCGCAGCGCGGCCATGCAGTCGGCGGCCGAGCGGGCCGGGCACGCCTGGGTCAGTGCCCGTCGCCGGGCCGCCTGGGCGTACCAGGTCCGGAGCCGGTCGGCGTGGGCGCTGAACCCGGGGATGGTCAGGCCGTTGCTGATCGACCGCACCCCGGAGGTGACCCCCTCGACGGCCCAGAGGGCCCCGGCCGTCTCCACGACGAAGGCGCCGGTGGGGTCGGCCACCAGGAAGCTGTTGTGGTACGTGAAGCCGGGGTCGGCCAGGCTGCACCCGCCGCCCTGCCCGTGCCGCTCGAGCAGGGTCACGATGACGTCGACGGCGGCCTCGGCGGTGGCGGCCCGTTCCAGGCCGAGCCGCACCAGGTCCATACCGAGCAGACCCGAGTCGGCGTAGGGCTGGTCGGTGAAGACCGCCTCGTTCCCGATCACCACGCCGTGCTCGTTGGCGCCCATCTCCGCGCCCCACGTCCAGAACGGCCGGGACAGGAGGACGGCGTGGGTGGACGGGACCTGGTCGATCTCGATCCAGGTGCAGGCGAGTCGGGCCCCGTGCGGGTGGTCCCGCCGGGGCTGCCAGTCGAGGGGCTGGGCCTCGTTCGGGTCGCGGTCGCTGTTCTTGGCGAACAGGACCCGCCCGGGCCGGACGGCGACGAGGGTGTCGCACACGGGACGAGACTACCCAGGGCCGCCGGCGGCGGCCCTGCTCAGAGGAGGGGGGCGGACCGCACCGTGAGCCGCTCGTCCAGGTGGGTGGTGTCGTTGAACCGCCGGACCACCCAGCGCCGCCCGGTCACCACCACCTGGGAGATGGAGGCGTTGTCGGCCCCGATGAAGGCCCACGCCTGGGCCGAGGACGCCTGGGCCAGGACCTCGCCGATCACGCCGCCGTGCACGACCACCACCACCCGCTGGTCGGGGTGGGCGGCGGCGATGCGCTCGATGCCGGACCGCACCCGGGCGGCGAACCCGTCGGTCGGCTCGCATCCCGGGATCAGGTCCCACCGCTGCTCCTCCACCAGGCGGAGGGCCAGCGGATCGCGGTCGACGAACTTCTGCTCGAACACCCAACCCTCCCACTCTCCCAGGTAGATCTCGCGCAGGTCGGGCTCGACGGTGGGGGCCAGCCCGGTGGCGGTGGCCAGCGGGGCCGCCGTCTCGTGGGTGCGGCGGAGCGAGGTGACGTACAGCGCGTCGACGTGCTCGGTCGCCAGGCGCTCGGCCAGCCGGCGCGCCTGGTCGCGGCCGAGCGGCGAGAGGGGCGGGTCGGCGTGGCCGTCGAGTCGGTCGAACTCCCGGCCCTCGACCGCGTCGGCCGACTGGCCGTGGCGGACCAGCAGCAGGTCGCACGCGCCCTCGGGGGCCCGGAAGCGTCCCTGGGGGAACCGGCGCGGGCCGTCGTCCCCCGTCGGCACGTCGGACACGATGGTCACGGCGGCTCAGACGCCGAGGCTCGAGGCGGACGCCGCCTCGAAGACCCGGTTGGGGAGCAGGCGCTTGGCCAGGACCCCGACGCGCTCGCCCGCCGGCCCGACGGACAGGCGCCGGGGTGGCCGCGACCGGGTCAGGACCTTGCCGACCGCGGCGGCCACGGCGGCCGGCTCGGCCCCCTCGGACTCGTCGCGCTCCATGGTGGCGATGGCCTTGGCCGCAGCTGACGCGTACGGGTCGTCCGGACCGGTGGGGACGGTCCGGCGTGCGCCCGTGAACCCGGTGTGGAAGTTGCCGGGCTCGACCAGCGTCACCGGCACGCCGTGGGGCTTGAGCTCCCATGCCAGCGCCTCGGCCCACCCCTCCAGGGCGAATTTGCTGGCCGAGTAGTAGGCCTGGAAGGGGAGACCGATGACCCCGCCGATGGAGCTCATGAGCACGATGCGCCCGCGCCGCCGGCGCAGGCTCGGCAGCGCGGCCGTCACCACCCGGACCGTCCCGAAGAAGTTGGTGTCGAGCTGGGCCCGGGCCTCGGCCAACGGCGTCGTCTCGACCGGCCCGGCCAGGCCCCACCCGGCGCAGGTCACCACCGCGTCAATGCCGCCGTGGTCCCGCACCACGCCCGCCACCGCATCGGCCACCGACGCGTCGTCGTCCACGTCCATGGCCACGGTCGACCACGCCCCGTCGGTGGCGGTCCGTCGGCTGGCGCCGACCACCTCGTAGCCCGCCCCGGCCAGGTGGGCGGCACAGGCCAGTCCGATCCCCGACGAGGCGCCCGTGATGAGCACCACCTTCTTGTCCACGTCCGCGACCTCGCTCCGTCAGGGGGCGGGACCGCCCCGGGGTGTGCCGGTCAGCCCTGGTCGGTGGCGGCGTCCGCCTCGATGGCCGACTGGTCGGCCTTCAGCTGCTTGGCCTCGACCTTCTGGGCCCGCGTCATGGCCGCCTCGATCTTCGACTCCATGTCCGACACCGCCACCACGACCAGGCCGGCCTGACCGTTGTCGAGCGCCTCGCCCAGCTCCTTCAGGTCGCTCCGGCTCATGCCGGCGGCCGCGTGGCCGGCCAGCGAGCCGAGCAGCGCGCCGCCGCCCGTCGTGGCCAGCAGGAGCCCGCCGCCGATGGCGGCGGCCGGGAAGAGGGCGATGGCCAGGCCGGTGGCCAGGCCGACGCCGCCGCCGAGCACGCCGCCCACCCGGGTGGGCGTCTCGTGCTTCTTGACGATCTTGACCTTGCCGGACGCCTCGCGCTCCACCACGGCGGCGTCGTAGGCGTCGATGAGGCCGGCCTCGGTGTGCAGGGCGTGCACGGCGTCGTAGTCAGCCAGGGCGTCCGCCACGTCGGCGTAGACCCCGGAGAAGGCGAAGAAGGTGTCGATGGCCATGCTGGCTCCTCTGGACCGTGACCGGCGGACCCTCCACCGGCGTCGGTCGTCAGGCTAGCGAGCTGCGACCCGGCCGACCATCGCGCCGGAGGGCGGTCAGTCGGCGGCCCGGGCCCGGGCCAGCCGTCGGTCGGGCACGAACCACAGCAGGGCCACGCCGACGTAGAGGGCGTAGGAGAGCCAGGTGTTGACGGAGGCCAGGCCCATGCCCACGGCGTAGAGGGCGAGCGACAGGTACCCCTTGGTGTCCGAGCCGACGGACCGGCCGACCGCCGAGTCCGCGCCGTCCGCACGGATGATGGCCCGGACGAGCAGCGAGTAGGCGGCCCCGGCGCCGAGCCCGACCAGCCCGTAGCAGGCGGCGGGCAGCGCGCTGTCGGGGAACCGCCCCACCCAGGCCGTCACGATGGGGAACAGCGACAGCCAGAACAGCAGGAACATGTTCGACCACATGACCGCCCCACCCACGCGCTCGGTCGAGCGCAGCAGATGGTGGTGGTTGACCCAGTAGATCCCGACCATCACGAAACTCAGCACGTAGACCAGCAGATGTGGGGCGAGACCGCGCAGCGCCCCCCGGGTGGCGGTCTCGGGCGTCGGGATGGAGAACGCCATGATGGTGATGATCACGGCCATGACGCCGTCGCTGAACGCCTCGAGGCGGTCCGTCTCGTTCAGACGCACGGCTCAATGTGCTCCCCGGTCGACATCCGTCCAGCATCGCACCGGCACCGGGCGCCCGGCGGGACCGCGGCCGCCACCTCCGCCGAGTGGCGGGCGCGCCGCGGCCACCGGTCGTACGCTCTCGCCATGACCGCCCGCCCGCCACGCCGCACCCGCCGGCCCGTCTGGCCGACCGTCGTCCTGACCCTGGTGGTGCTGGGCGGGGCGGCGTGCGGCTCCTCCGGTGCGTCGACGACCACGACCACCACGGCGGTCGACCCCGCCGCCCGCACCGCGCTGTCTGAGGGGGCGGCGGCCGCCCGCACCGACGCGGCCGGCACCGAGTGGCTGTGCCGCCCCGGACACCTGCCCGACCCGTGCGTGACCGACCTGACCGCCACCGTGGTGCCCGTCACCGGCGCCCCGACCCGCCAGCACGCGTCGGTGGCGGCCGACCCGCCGGTCGACTGCTTCTACGTCTACCCGACGGTCAGCCGGCAGTCGGGCGTGACCGCCGACCTGCACGTGGACCCGGCCGAGACGGCGGTGGCCCGCACCCAGGCCTCGCGGTTCTCGCAGGTGTGCCGCGTGTGGGCGCCGATGTACCGCCAGATCACGGTGAAGGGCCTGACCGCGGGGGCCCGGACGGTGTCGGCGGCGGTGACCGCCTACGAGGGGGTCCAGGCGGCGTGGCAGGACTACCTGGCCCACGACAACCACGGCCGCGGGGTGATCCTGATCGGCCACTCGCAGGGCGCCAGCGTGCTCATCGGCCTGCTCCGCCGCCAGATCGACGACGTGCCTGCCACCCGCAAGCTGCTGGTGTCGGCCATGATCCTCGGCGGCAACGTGACCGTCCCGGTGGGGAAGACGGTGGGCGGCAGCTTCCAGCACGTGCCGGCCTGCACCTCGGACGCCCAGACCGGCTGTGTGATCGCCTACTCCAGTTTCGACCAGGCACCGCCGGCGAACTCGTTGTTCGGTCGGCCGGGTCAGGGGGTGAGCCTCCTGTCGGGCGCCACCTCCACGGCCGGGCTCCAGGTGCTGTGCACCAACCCGGCCGATCTGGCCGGCAACGCGGCCACGCCGCTCACCCCCTACTTCCCCACCAAGACGCTGCTCAGCGGGCTCGGTGCGCTGGGCGGACTCACGCCCCCCGACGTCCCCACCCCGTGGGTCACCGAGCCGCAGCTCTACTCGGGCCAGTGCCTGTCGCAGGGCGGCGCCACCTGGCTCCAGGTCAACGCACCCATCACCCCGAGCGACACCCGTCAGGTGGTGAGCCAGACGCTGGGGCCGACGTGGGGGCTCCACCTGGTCGACGTCAACATCGCCCTTGGCGACCTGGTCGACGTGGCCCGCTCGGAGGCGGCCGCCTACACGGCCGGGTCCTGACGGTCAGCTGCTGAAGCTCGGCAGGCCCGGCGCCGAGGACTGCGAGGCGACCGGCAGCATCGGCCCGGCCCGGTCGTCGATGGCGGCGAAGTCGAGGTCCTCGGGCGGCTGCGGGAAGCAGATGGCGTAGCCCTGGGCGACGTCGCAGCCGGCGTCGGCCAGGAATCCGAAGTGGTCGGAGCGTTCGACGCCCTCGGCCACGACCCGCATGCCGAGCGAGTGGCCGAGGTCGATGGACGAGCGCACGATGGCCTCGTCCCTCCCGTCCTTGCCGTCGACGCTGAGCCGGGCCGTGAACATCCGGTCGATCTTGAGCTCGCCCACGGCCAGGTCGCTCAGGTAGGCCAGCGACGAGAACCCGGTGCCGAAGTCGTCGATGGAGATGAGCAGGCCGGAGTCGGCCAGGAGCTGGATGACCTCCTTCGACCGGGCCAGGTCGGCCATGACCGTGCTCTCGGTGATCTCGAGCACCAGCGCCGATGTCGGCAGCCCGTGGCGGTCCAGCACTCCGAGCACCTGGTCGGGCAGCGAGCTGTCGAGCAGGTTCGTGGTCGACAGGTTGACGGCCACCGACACGTCATGGCCGGCCTGCCGCCAGGCCGCGCACTGGCCGACCGCCCGTTCGAGCACGAAGGCGGTCAGCGCCACCATGAGCCCGCTCTCCTCGGCGAGGGGCAGGAACTGGTCCGGCGGGATGAAGCCGTGGACGGGGTGGGGCCAGCGCAGCAGCGCCTCGAGGGTGGAGATGCCGCCGGTGCGCAGGTCGATCTGGGGCTGGTAGTAGAGGGTGAGGCCGTCCTGCTCGAGAGCGGTCCGCAGATCCTCCATCAGGTGGAGCCGGTCGGCCCCGTCGTCCAGGGCGGACTCGTAGATGTCGTAGGGGCTGTGGGCCGCCTTGGCCCGGTACATGGCCACGTCGGCGCACCGCATGAGCTCGATGGCCGACGAGGCGTGCTCGGGGGCGAGGGCGATGCCGATGCTGGCCCCGACGTGCAGGCTCGAGCCCTCGACGTCGAAGGGCGGCGCGATCTCCGTCGTGATGCGCTCGGCGATGGCGGTGGCGAACTCGACGTCGGCGCCGGTCAGCAGGATGGCGAACTCGTCGCCGCCGAGGCGGGCCACGATGTCGGAGGTGCGGGTCACCCCGGCCAGGCGGGGGCCGATGAGGCGGAGCAGCCCGTCGCCGGTGGGGTGTCCGAACGAGTCGTTGATCTCCTTGAAGTGGTCGAGGTCGATCATCAGCAGGGCCAGGGCCTCGTCGGCGCCCCACGTGCGGTCCGGCGCGGTGAACACCGCCTCCAGCTCCCGGGTCAGGAGCCGCCGGTTCCCGAGCCCGGTCAGCTCGTCGGTCACGGCCTGGTGCTGGTTGGCCCGGGTGAGCGTGGTCAGCTCCCGACGGGACAGGGCGGCCCGCACGCCCACCAGGACCAGGGTGGCCAGGGTCAGGCCGAGGGCCACCCCGCTGACGTGGACCCAGTTGCCCACGAACATGATGGCCACGGCGGCGGCGGCGGCCACGGCCGGCAGGACGAACCCGGGGGCCGACGGCTGGTCCCCCGGACGCCGGACGCCCACCCGCTGCCACACCGTCAGCGACAGCAGGAACAGGGCGGTCATCCAGCTGGCGTCCAGGATGCCCCCCGACTGGTAGGTGCCGGCGGAGGACTGGAAGAGGTAGACGGTGTCGCCCACGGCCAGCACCAGGCAGCCGCTGACCAGGAGGACGAGCCGGAGCGGACACCCGGGCACGATGACCAGGGCGCCGACGGCCAGCGCCAGCAGCAACAGGTCGCCCACCGGGTAGGCCAGGTTGACGGCGACCTCGGCGGCTGAGCCGCTGACCGACGACAGGATGGTGTCGAACACGAACGCCGAGACGATGGCGGCCGCCCCGAGGCCGGCCACGGCGCCGTCGAGCCAGATGCTGGCCTTGAAGGAGCGCACCTCGCTGCGGATGAGCAGCATGACGGCCAGGTAGGCCAGCGGGTACATCAGCAGGTAGCAGGCGTCCGCCGCCGAGGGGGTGGGCGGCGAGGCACCACCGACGGACTCGAGGGTGAACACGACGTCGCCGGCCGACCAGGCCAGCAGCCCGAGGCCCATGGCCAGCCCGACGGTGCGGCCGGGGCGCCGCAGCAGGTAGCGGGCCAGGCACAGCCCGGCCACCGTCACCTCGAAGGCGTCGACCGCCCAATTGTCCAGCACCGGCCAGAACTGTCCCGGGCGGCGGAAGACCAGGGTGGCGACGTAGGCGGCCAGCAGCACCCCGAGCACCCCGTAGGCGACGGCCACGCCGCGCGGCATGCGGGCGTCGTCGGTGGGCCCAGGGGCGTGGGAGGGGGGAGCGGACTCCGTCACCCCCGGGATATCGGGAGTCCCCGGTGCGAACTGAAGCAATTCCACAAGTGGGGTTGCACCACTCCTGACCTGGGGCTCAGGTGGTCGGGAGCCCCGTGCCGTCGTCCTCGGTACCGCCCGAGGAGGGAGGCCCCCCGGCCAGCGTCAGGTCGTGGGAGATGTAGCAGATGCCCCGCGCCACGTCCTGGAGCTGCTCCTCGTCCATGGCCATCAGGGCCTGCCACACGGCGTGGGTCGCCTCCCCCACCGCCTCGTCGGGGTGCGTGCCCAGGCGCCCGGCCAGCAGGTGGACCCGCTCGCCGATGTGGGCCGGTAGCAACCGGACCAGCATGTTGGCGTGGATGGCCTGCCCCGTATACGCGTCGTGGATCCGGGTGCGCAGGTCCTCGGGGGAGGTGGCGAGGGTGTACACGGCCTCGCTGTAGAGCCGTCCGGCCAGGCGGTCGGCGCGCAGCAGCCCGTCGGGGCCCTCCTGGCTGCCGTCGTCGAACATCGCTACCTCCCCCCGGGGCCGCCGCCGACCCGTGGCCGGCAACCCTCGTTGCGGCCAAGGTCTCCGCCCATTGTCCGCGCCATGGCCCCGGCACCACAGGGCAATTGGTCACATACGTGTGACCACCGGATCCGTCGTACGTGCCGGGTCCGGGCGTTTCGGCAGCCGACCGCCGGGTACCGCGACCCGTGCGCACACGCGCCCACCCGGGGCCCGCGCACGGACAGGGAGGCACGACATGGCCACGACGCGGAGAGCGGGACGACGGATGCGGACGGCTGGGATGGTGGTGGCGCTGGCGGTCGGTGCGGCAGGTGTCACGGTGGCGGCGGCGGAGCCGACAGCCGCCTCGAGCAAGCTGCCCGTCCACTACACGGTCGACGCCTCGACCACCCTGGCCAAGCTGCACCAGACCGTGACGGTGCCGCCGGGGACCTTCCGGGGCTCGGTGGACCTGTCGACGGGCCGCCTGGTCGGACACCTGGCCCTGCCGCCGGCCACCACCACCGTGGGACTGGCCGGGATCGGCCTCGCCACCGCGACGTTCCAGCTCGCGCCGGTGGGCCGGATCCACGGGTCGGTCGACTTCGCGACGCTGACCGTTACGGCCACCGCCAGCTTCAACGTGCTGGTGACGTCCGTCGACCCCCTGGGGCTCCCGGTCAATCTGGTCGGCAACAGCTGCGGTACCTCGACGCCCGTCACGGTGACCTTCACGGGTCCCTTCTCGTTGAGCGGGGGCTCGACGTTCACGGGGACGTACACGATCCCCCCGCTGCAGAACTGCGGGGCGGCCACCGCCGCGCTCGACGTGGTGATCCCCGGTCCGGGCAACCAGTTCGCCGCGACCTTCGTGCCCGCCACCTGAGTGACGGGTCGGCCGGCGGCCGGCTCCGGTCCACCCTTGGGTGAGCGGAGCGGCCGCCACCCCGGGCTGGACGGTGCCCGGGTTGCCTTCGTGGTGCCCAATGAGGGCGCAGACCGCCGCGAGCTGGTGGAGCCGTGGCGGGCGGTGGTGGCCGCAGCGGGCGAGCCGCTCCTGGTGGCCCCCGACGCCGACGACGTCCTGCTGCTGGACCACCTCGACTCCCGGACGTGCTGGGCGGCCGACCTGGCCACCCGCGAGCTGCAGGTCGCGGACGTCGACGCCCTGGTGGTGTGCGGCGACCGCTCCGGTGCCGACCGGCTGCGGGCCGACCCTCCCGCCATCGGACTCGTTCGGGCCGCCGTCGAACGTGGGTGCCCGGTGGCGGCCATGTGCCTGGCGCCACTGGCGCTGATCGGTGCCGACGTGCTGGCCGACCGTACGGTGACGTCGTCGGCCGCACTCCGGGCCGACCTCGAGGGCGCCGGCGCGGCGTGGGTCGACGCGCCGGTGCACGCCTGCACCCGGGGGCCGAACACCCTGGTGACCTGTCGCGGGCAGGCCGATCTGGGCGCCTACTGCGAGACGTTGGTGCGGGTGGTGGCCGGTCGGGGGACCGGACCCCCGGCTGCGGTCAGGCGTCGGCCGGCAGGTCCTCGGCCCCGAGGGTGATCTGGCACCAGACCTGCTTGCCTCCGGGCAGGAAGTCGACGCCCCACCGGTCGGCCAGCCGTTCCACGATGAGCGTGCCGCGACCCGTCGGATCGTCCGGTTCGGCCGTCCGGGGTCGGGGCGGCTCCCGGCTCCCGTCGGCCACGGCCACCACGACATCCTCGGCGCCGACCAGCACGGTCAGCACGATGGGCGGGGACCCGTGGCGCACGGCGTTGGCCACGAGCTCCGAACCGCACACGGCGGCCCGCTCGGCCCGGTCGTGGCTGATTGAGCGCAGTGTCTGGCGGATGACGGTCCGGGCGTCGCGCACCGAGGTCGGCATCGCCGCCATGCCCACGTCCTCCCGCCGGAGCGGCTCGACGTGAGCCGGTGTCACCGGACCACCGTCCGCCCGGCGGAGCGCACGTCGGACCATCGGGTCGTGCCCGGGCGATCCCAGTGTCGGTGCATGCGGGTCCATCCTCGCTGTCGGCGCGTGCGTCCTCATCGTCGCGGCAGCGCCCCTACCCGGTGACCCGGAGGCGAAACCCGCCTTGCGACGGCCGTCGGCAGCCGCCGGAGGCGGTCGACGGGCATGGGTGGCTCGGGGACGGGCGACGGCAGGGGCGACGGGCCGGGCGACGGCGGCGACGGTTCGGGCGGGATCGGCGCCGGCTCGGGATCGACCGGTGGGATCACGGCGACCGGCCAGCGGCACCGTGTGCGTGCCGGACTGCTCGGCGACCGTGGGGTCGCGTGGCGGTGCCGGAGTGGTGTCCCGTGCGATGGTGGCTGCATGGCGTCCTCCCGGTCCGGGGATCGGACCCCGGGCCACGGTGCCGTTCCCTGCCCACGCCGTGCGAAACACCCCCCCCCGCCCGCGTTCCGGCGCCCAGTATCCTGGTGGCCGTTTCCCGGTGGCCCGTCCCGGGTACGCCATGTGCATGAGGCGATCGAGCACCGTATCGAGACGAGCCCTGGACATCGTCGACCTGCTGGCCGAGGACCACGCCGACCTGCGGGCACTGGCCGAGCCCGTCGGTGGTCCGGACGACCACGACGGATCGGCCTACCTGGCCTGGAGCGACCGGTTGGTCCGCCACGAGATCGCCGAGGAGCTGGTCGTCTACCCGGCCCTGCTGTCCTTCCCCGGGGGTGCGGCCGTCGCCGACTCCCGCCTGGACGACCAGGCCGACATCGAGCGCAAACTGATCGCTCTGGGCCGTGAGTCGGCCGGCACCGCAGCCTTCAACACCGCCGCCTCCCATCTGGTGCTCGGTCACATCGCGCACCTCGAACGGGAGGACGCCCAGGTGCTCCCCATCCTGGCCACCCGGGTGAGCCGACGCCGCCGGCTCGACCTCGGGCGCCGGTTCCAGAAGGTGCAGCAGGTGGCGCCGATGCGGCAGCTGCCCGAGGGCGTCCGGCTCCCCGTGGGCCGCACCGTGGTGGACCGCACGTCCGCACTGTCGGTGTGGATGCGGGACGTGGCCATGGCCTCGGGACTGGCCAGCTGAGTTTCCACCGGACCGGCTCGACAGCCGGCGGCCGGGGGGATCAGCAGGTCCGCGGCGTCGCCGGCAGGGCTCCGGCGAGCGCCTGACTCCCGCACGAGCGGAGGTACAGCAGCAGGTCGAGCGGGCTCTCCGAGAAGGCCGGATGCAGACCTCGTACCCGGCAGACCACGCCGCTGCTGCGGAGGCGGGCCCACAGCTGCGCCAGGGCCACCGCCCCGGACTCGTCGATGTCCGACAGCTCGGCGCAGTCGAGCACGACGTCGTCGATCCCGGACTCCACCAGCCGGTCGTGCTCGTCCTCGACCGACTGCGACGACTCGCCGTCGAGCGTCCCGGACATGGCCAGCACGCAGTGGTGGTCCGAGGTGGTGCGCTCCACCCGCAGCCGCGCCTCTCCGGTGTCCCGGTCGACCGGCGGGCGAGCGGTGGTGTTGGAGCGTGACGGGGGCGTGTGGGTGACGGGCATGGCCCCGCTCTACCCCGGCCACACCGGGGCCAATCCAGCCGTGGAGCGGTACGGTCGGGGTAGGCCCTCCCCATCCCGGGCGCGGGTCGGCCGACCGGCAGCGCCGCCAGGGGTTTAGCGGTGCGGATGCGGGGTAGAGGGGGGTGTCGGGGTTGGCCTCTGGACGGAAAGGGCGCAGGGTGGAACATGACATCGAGATCGGAGTCGAGCGCAGGGACGGCTCGACCGTCGTCGCTGCACGCGGCGAAGTGGACGTCGCTACGGCGCCGGCCCTTCGGGAGGGCCTCGACACGGCCCTCGACGAGGGGGTCGGCACGGTGGTGGTCGACCTGACCGGGGTGACCTTCATCGACTCCACGGGGCTGGGTGTCCTCATCGGCACCCGCAAGCGGTGCCTCGACGCCGGGAGGGAGCTACGGGTGGTGGTGACCGAGCCCCGGATCCTGAAGGTGTTCGAGATCACCGGGCTGACCGAGCTGTTCGCCATCCACGGGTCGCTGGCGCCCGCTCTGGAGGCATGATGAAGACCGTGGACGTCACCCCGGGGACGCCGGGGCCCTCCGCCGACCGTGGGGCGTGGCCCCCGGACCCCCAGGCCGAGTTGGTGCTGTCGGTCGAGGACGACCTCCTTGTGCTGGCCCGGCTCACGGTGTCGGCGGTGGCCGCTCGCGGCGGCTTCGACGTCGAGGAGATCGAGGACCTGCGCCTGGCGGTGGACGAGCTCTGCCTCCTCGTCCTCGGCGGCAGGCGCACCGGCCGCCTGGAGCTGGCCATGGCGGTCGAGCCGGGTTGCATCGACGTGTGGTGCCGCTACGACGGTCCGGACCTGCTCCCCGACGGCGACGACGAACGCGAGCTGTCGGAGCGGATCCTCGACGCACTGGTCGATGAGCACGGCCCGGCATCTCGCGACGGCAGGTCCGGCGCCCACCTCTGCAAGCGGCACGCGTCCGGCAGCTGATGCCACCGGAGCGCACCACCACGACGGCGCCCAGCTTCGTCGAGTTCGCAACCACCCGTGACCCGGTCCTGCGCGACGCGCTGGTGGAGGCCCACCTCGGCCTGGCCCATCAGCTGGCCCGCCGGTTCGGCAACCGGGGCGAGACCCATGACGACCTGGTCCAGGTGGCGTCCGTCGCCCTGATCCACGCAGTGGACCGCTTCGACCCCGACCGTGGCTTCGAATTCAGCACGTTCGCCACCCGGACCATCCTGGGAGAGCTGAAGCGCCACTTCCGGGACAAGGGGTGGGCGGTCCGGGCCCCACGCCGGATCCAGGAGCTCTACCTCGAGCTGGGCGCGGCCACCGACGCCCTCACCCAGGAGCTCGGCCACCCGCCGACGGTCCCCCAGCTGGCCGCCCGGACGGGCGCCAGCGAGGAGGCCGTGCTCGAGGCGATGGAAGCCGGACAGGCCTACCGGGCCACCTCGATCGACGCACCTGACCGGCGCGAGGGGACGATCGCCTCACGACTGGGGCAGATCGACGCCGGGTTCGACGGCGCCGAGGACCACCAGGTGCTGGGCCTCGCCCTCGCCGAGCTGCCCGAGCGCGAGCAGCAGATCCTGCGGCTGCGCTACGTCGACGGCCTCACCCAGTCGCAGATCGCCGAGCGGATCGGGGTGAGCCAGATGCACGTGTCGCGTCTGCTGACCGCCAGCATCGCCCGCCTGCGCGAGTCCTTCACCCAGCCGTAGGCCGGGCCGGCCGGTCAGCCCCGGGCCGGAAGCCGCACCACGTCGAGGAAGAACTCGCCGATGTGGCGCACCACGGCCAGGAACCGGTCGAGCTCCGCCGGTTTGGTCACGAAGGCGTTGGCGTGGAGCTCGTAGCTCCGGGTGACGTCCTCGGCCGCCTTCGACGTGGTGAGCACCACCACCGGGATCGTGCGCAGACCGGGGTCGGTCTTGATCCGGGCCAGGACCTCCCGACCGTCGAGCCGGGGCAGGTTGAGGTCGAGCAGGACGAGGTCGGGCCGGGGCGCGCCGCGGTGGCCGCCCTGGCCCCGGAGGAAGTCGACCGCCTGCTCGCCGTCCGCCACCACGTGGACGGACAGCGGCCCCGAGGCGTCGGCCAGCGCCTCGCGGGTCAGCAGGACGTCGCCGGGATCGTCCTCGACGACCAGCAGGTGCCTCATGGTCGTCGCAGATGGTGCGGTCATGGCGTGTCCTCCCCCCCGGTCGCCGGCAGGGTGAAGCATAGGCGGGCACCGTCGCGGTACTCCCGGTCCACCCAGATGGTGCCCCCGTGGAACTCGACGATCTTGCGGCACAGCGCCAGGCCGATGCCGGTGCCGGTGTAGGCGTCGCGGGCGTGGAGGCGCTGGAAGATGACGAACACCCGGTCGGCATGGCGGGGCTCGATGCCGATGCCGTCGTCGGTCACCTCGAACCGCCACCGGGCGTCGTCACGCCGGGCGGCCACGTTAACCGAGGGGTGGGCGCCGCCGAACTTGACGGCGTTGCCGATCAGGTTCTGCCACAGCGACGTCAGCAGTACACGGTCCCCTCGCACGGTCGGTAGCGGCCCGACGGTCACGGTGGCGTCGGCGTCCTCGATCAGCGCCGAGAGGCCGGTCAGCGCGGTCGTCACGCAGTCGCCGAGGGGCACGTCGGCGAAGGCGTCGGTCGTCCGACCCACCCGGGAGAACGTCAGCAGGTCGTCGATCAGCGCCTGCATGCGTCGCGAGCCGTCCACGGCGAAGCCGATGTACTCGTCGGCCTTCGGGTCGAGCTGTCCCTCGTAGCGCTGCTGCAGGAGCTGCACGAAGCTCGTGACCTTGCGGAGCGGTTCCTGGAGGTCGTGGGAGGCGACGTAGGCGAACTGCTCGAGTTCCTCGTTCGACCGGTGCAGCTCCCGATTGCGGTCGGCCAGGTCGCCCTGGGCCGCCTCCACCTGGGCCAGCTCGCGCACGATCCGTCGCCGCATGCCCTCGACGTCGGTGCCGAGCTCCCGGATCTCGGGTGGCCCGCCCACCACCACCGACTCCTCGAGCCGGCCGTCCGCCACCGTGCGGACCGACCGACCGAGGTCGGCCAGCGGATCGACCACCCACGAGCGGAGCGAACGCTCGAGGACGATGCCCGCCATCACCAGGAGGACGAGCCCGACGACCACGGCCACCACCAGCTCGACGGTGGCGTCCGACAGGGCGGCGCCACTGGCGGCCCGCTGGGCGGCGAGCGCGGCGTCGAGTGCCGCGAACCGCTCCCGCACGGTGTCGAACCGGGCCCGGCCCGGACCGAGCAGCTCCTCCTGATTCTGGAGCGGGTCGCCGGCCTGTGCCGACAACAGGGCGGGGATGGCGAACGACGAGTTCCACGCCTGTCCGGCCTGCTCGGCCGACCGTGCCAGGGCGAGCAGGCCGGGACGGCCCCGCAGGTCCGTGGCCAGCTGGCCCGCGTCGACCTGCCGGTCGTGGTTCCCGGAGAGGTACGGCCCGAGGAAGGCGGCGTTGCGCGTGAGGATGTACCCGCGCACGCCGGTCTCCTCGTCGAGGTAGGCCACCAGCAGGTGGTCGGCGTCGAGGCTGGCCGGGTCGAGCTGGGTGAGCAGCGCCCGCCGGGTGTCGGTCAGGTGGACGATGCCGATGGTCGTCACCGCGGCGAAGCCGGCGACGAGTACGCCGCCCAGTGCGATCAGGATCCGCAGCCGCCGCCGCAGCGTCATGTCGCGCAGGCGGCCTCCGCCGGCCGCCCCGTCGCCCCGCGTCACGGGCCGTCCGACGGCCGGTTCGACAGGATCACGACGGCCACGTCGTCGGCCAGCGGCTCGCCGTTGGCGGCCTCGGCCGCGTCGACCAGCGCGTCGGCCAGTCGCCGGGGCGAAGTGGCCAGCCCCTCCTGGGCGGCGGCCCGGGCGAGCCCGACGGTGTCGAAGCGCTCGGTGCCGTCGCTGTCGTGCCCCTCCACCACGCCGTCGGTGTAGACGACGAGCGTCCACTCCTCGCCGAGGTCGATCTCGGTGGCCGGCCACGCCGGCCGGTCGAAGACGCCGAGCAGCGGGCCACGCTGCCCGTGCGGGATGTCGAGGACGTCGTCGTGGCCGACCACCAGCGGGCTGGGGTGGCCGGCCAGCCGCAGTCGCAGGAACCGGGCCGACGGATCGAACTCGAGATCGCACAGGGTGGCGAACGTCTCGTCGGACTCGCGCTCCGAGCGCAGCACCCGTTCCACGCCGTGCAGGGTACGTTCCGGATCGGCCCCGGACAGCACGAGCGCCCGCCACGCCACGCGCAGGGCCACGCCCAGCGCCGCCTCGTCGGCGCCGTGGCCGCAGATGTCGCCGACGGTGACGCGCACCGTTCCGTCGTCGAGTTCGATGGCGTCGAAGAAGTCACCGCCGAGCAGCGCCCGTCGACCTCCGGCCTCGTAGCGGACGGCCCAGGTGAAGCGCGGGTTGCTGATGATGGGCCGGGCCACCAGGCCGCGCTCCATGCGGGCGCTCTCGGCCCGGAGCAGGAGGGCCTCGCCGAGCTGGCGCGACGATTCCTGGCTCTGTCGGCGGGCGATGGCGTAGCGGATCGACCGGGCCAGTGTCTCGTGGTCGACCCGACCTTTGATGAGGTAGTCCTGGGCGCCGAGGTAGAGGGCGTCCGACCCGACGGCCCGGTCCATGAACCCGGTCAGCACGACGATCGCCGCCTCCCCTGGGTGGGCGACCACGGTCCGCACCGTCTCCAGCCCGGAGGCGTCGGGCAGCCCGAGGTCGACGAGCACGCAGTCGGCCCCGAGGTCGAGTGCACGCAGGCCCTCGGCCAGCGTGCGGCACCACTCGAGGTCGTAGCCGCCGCCCGCCAGCTCGAGCAGCTCGCGTACCAGGAAGGCGTCGCCGGGGTCATCCTCGATCAGGACGACACGCAGGGGCGCCACGGTGGGTACCCCGGGAGGGTCCCCCCGCACGGGCTGGGCGTCCGGGTAGCCGGTCGAGCCGTCGCGGTGGGGATCGACGAGTTCGGTCATGGTCGTGTTGTGTCCCGGGGGCACGCGCCGCGCCGTCGGATCGAAGGCCGCCGCCGGGCGTGTGGCCGCATCCCGTGATGCTCGCGCCCCGTCGGCCGGCCCACAAGGGGTGCCGCGCCGGCGGGCCTCAGGGGGTGCGTGTCCTCAGTACCCGGACGTCACCACCGGTAGAAGTGGCGGCTGCCGGAATTCTCTCCCCGTCCGATGACGAAGCCCACGAGCCACAGCACCAGCAGCACGGCGGCCAGGACCCACAGGATGTGGAGGGTGAAGCCGAGGCCGGCGACGACGAGGACGACCAGCAGGGCGAGGAGGAGGACCATGACACATGCCTTTCCGTTCGGGGGTTCTGTCGGTCCGGTTGGTGACCGGTGGATGGACACTTCCCGGCTCTGCCTCCCACGAAACACCTGTGCGGCCGAGCGCGGACGTTTGCCACACGGTCCCCCGGGTACCGACCGGGACACGAGCGGTCGTCGCGGCCGCCCCCCTCTGGCCGGTCCCTCCCGAGAACCCCTCGCCACCCACCCCCGGGAGGGGCCGGTCACACCCCGCTGCCCCACGGGTCGGCGCGCCCGACGTCACCCGGCGGGGCACGCCCCATCGTCGTCGCCTGGCTTCTCGGCGTCTTCTACGGCGTGGGCTGACCGAGGTCCACGAGGCCGGCCCGGCCGAGGGGGAGTCGCCGGCCGCGACTACGTCGCCGGCCGGTCGCGGGCGGACCTGAGCTCGGCCAGCACCGCACCGGCCAGTTCGGCCGGCACGCCCAGGCTCTCCACCAGCTCCGCCTCGCTCAGGCCCTGCTCCAGGGCCACGCTGATGAGGCTGCTGCGCAGCCGGAAGCGGGCCAGGTTGAACGCCTCCAGCGCCGCGTTCATGTTGAGGAACCGGCCGGCGGTCCCGATGGTGGCGATGGTGGCGACCAGGCTCGCTCCGTCCTCGAGCGCAGCCCGGGCTTCGGCCACCGCGTCGGCGTTGGCCGTCAGGACGGACCGCAGCGCCTCGGCGGAGGCGGACCAGTCGTCGATGTCCGCCAGGAGGTCAGCCCGTCCAGGATCCATCGGGCGAGCATACGGTCGGTGGCGCCGCGCGCGGGGTGGGCGGCCGTCTGCCCCTCAGTCGAGGCGCAGCTCGGCGTTCTTGGCGTCGACGTGGACCACCCGCGGCTGGTGCCCGCCGAGCTCCTCCTCCTCGAGGTCGGCGTAGGTCAGCAGGATCACGATGTCGCCGACCTGGACCAGGCGAGCGGCCGCACCGTTGAGGCAGATCTCGCCCGGTCCGCCGACGATGGCGTACGTCTCGAACCGGGCGCCGTTGTCGACGTCGAGAACGGTCACCTGCTCGTGTTCCAGGATGTCGGCGGCGGTCAGCAGGGCCGGGTCGATGCTGATCGATCCCACGTAATTGAGGTCGGCCGCCGTGACGGTGGCCCGGTGGATCTTCGACTTGAGCATGCGGCGCCGCATGCGCCGAGGCTACCGGTCCCGGGGATCCCCTCCGGCACGAACGACGCGCCGCCGATGACCGCTTCGCGCTGCATGGCGATTCAGTCGGAGCGGCACACGTGCGGACGTGCGTGGCACTGCTTCTCCAGCCATGACCTGTCCGGTGTCAGTCGGACGCCGCTCCGGTGGGTGCCATCCGCCGGACGGTCGCGCACCGAAGACAGGGTGATGATCTCGGAGCGGACGACCGACACCCAGCCACCACCGGCGAGGAACGGGACGACGAGGCGCGGGTGGCGGACCTCCTCCCTCGTCGCCGCCGTCGCCGTCGCCTTCGTGCTGGTGGGGTGCTCGTCGGCGCCGGCGGTCACGCCGGCGACCACGCCACCCGCCGGCCAGGGCGCCAAGGGGGCCAAGATCGCCATCTCCAACTTCATGTTCATCCCGGCGAGGCTGACCGTGCACCCGGGCGCGACGGTCACCGTAATCAACCGCGATCAGGTGGCCCACACCGTCACGTCATCGTCCGGCGGCTTCGACACGGGCGATATCCAGCCTGGTCAGTCGGTCACCTTCACCGCTCCGGACCGGGCCGGCTCCTTCCCCTACATCTGCTCGATCCACCAGTACATGTCCGGGACATTGACCGTCTCCTGACGCCCGATCTGCAGCCGTACCCGTCGTTCCGGAACCCCCGGACGTCTACCGAGGAGGACCCCCATGAGCCACCGACCGAGGGCGGGCGCCGAGCCCGCCGCCGGGTCGACGCCGGACGTCGACCCGGGAGCGATGCGCGATCTGCTCGAGGAGTCACGAGATCTGCACCGGGACGCTATGGTGACGACCACCGCCGCCCTCGACGGTCTCGTCGAACTCGGTCACGAGCGGGTCGACGACGAAGCCCCCGCCGTCGCGGCACCGGGTCGCTCTGCTGCTCGCTCGGCGCTCACCTTCGGCGGCGGCGTGCTCGCCGCAGCGGGCGTGGTGGCCGCCCTCGAAGGTCTGACCGCCACACCGGCCTTCGCCGCCTCGCCGCCCGACGTCCAGATACTGCAGACCGCCGCCTCGATCGAGGTGCTGGCCGTGGCCACCTACAAGACGGCGCTGACCCTGCCGTTCATCGGGGGCAGCTCGGCCAACCCGGTGGTCAAGACGTTCGCCATGACCACCATGCAGCAGCACCAGGACCACCTCTCGGCGTTCAACGCCGGAGTGACCCGTCTCGGCGGCACGGCGCAGACGGCGCCGGACCCGGCGTTGGCGAAGGTGGTCCAGGCGGCCGTGCCGGGACTGACGTCGGCGGCGCCCGTCGTCGCCCTGGCCCTGGAGCTGGAGCAGGGCGCGGCCGAGACCTACGTGGCGGATGTGGCGGCGCTGTCCGATGCCGAGGCCAAGAAGCTGACGGCCTCGGTCATGGGCGTCGAGGCGCAGCACGTGTCCGTCCTCCTGGCCGTCCAGGCCCTGGTGGCCGGCGGTGCCCCCCAGCTCATCGCCCTGCCGCCCGACGTCGCCAGCCTCCCGGCGGCCGCCGGCTCGGTGGGCTTCCCCGATGCGTTCTATCCGACCGACATGGCCCGCAGCGCGGGCGAAGGAGCAGTCTCATGAGGCGTCGCAACCGCACCACCCCGACCATGGCGATCAGCGAGCACGAGCTCGAGACGCTGACCGCCGACCTCGACCAGCTCCACCACGACGTGGGCGTCCCCGCCATGCGCGCCGCCGTGGACCGGCTGACGGGCGAGATCCGCACGAGCCGTCGCGGCTTCCTCGTCGGGGCCGGGGCGGCCGCCGCCGGGGTCGTCCTGGCCGCCTGCTCGTCCTCCTCGGGGTCCTCCACCACCACGACGTCCGGCCCCGGCTCGTCCACCAAGGCCCGGCTCACCGGCGACCTGGCGGTGGCCGCCGTGGCGGCCAGCCTCGAGAACCTCGCCGTGGTCGCCTACGGCGATGTCCTGACAGCGGCATCCGCCGGCAAGCTCGGCACGGTGCCGCCGGCGGTGGCCACGTTCGTCACCACCGTCAAGTCCCAGCATGCCCAGCACGCGGAGGCGTGGAACTCGGCCATCACCGCGTCGGGCCATCCGGCGATCACCGGGCCGGACGCAGCCCTGGTGCCCACCGTCAACTCGGCGTTCGCCAAGGTCACCGACGTGACCGGGGCGGCCAAGCTGGCGCTCATGCTCGAGGACATCGCAGCGGCCACCTACCAGTCCGCGGTCTCGGGCGTGAAGGCCGTCTCCTCGATCAAGGTGGCGGCCAGCATCCAGCCGGTCGAGCTCCAGCACGCGGCGATCCTCAACTTCGTACTGGGCCAGTACCCGGTACCGAACGCCTTCAGTCCGCTCACCGGCGCCCGGTCGGTCGCCGACTACACCGGCTAGCGGCTGCGCTGCTCGGCGGGCCCGGCCGCACCACCGGGCCCGCCTGAGGAGCGCCCGACGGGACATTCGCCCCTACCCCCGCTCGTCGTCGTGCTCCACCATGGCAGTGCGACGGAATCGGAGTGAGGGGAGCGGTGGCATGGTCGGATCCGGCAGTGTCGTCCGGTGGCTTCCGCTGGCCGATGCGGAGGATGTGCACCCTGCCGGGGGCGACCGTTGACGCCGACGTTCGTCGACCGCGCCGACGCCGGATGGCGGCTTGCGGAGTTGCTGGAGATCTACCGCATCCGTGACCCGGTGGTGCTCGGGCTGCCCCGCGGGGGCGTGCCCGTCGCCTACCAGGTGGCCGCCTCGCTCGCCGCGCCTCTGGACGTCGTCGTGGTGCGCAAGCTCGGCGTGCCCTTCCAGCCCGAGGTGGCCATGGGTGCCGTGGGCGAGGAGGGGGTGCGCATCGTCGACCGGGACATGGTGGACCGGGCCGGGGTCACCGACGCCGAGGTGGCGGAGGTCGAGCGGCACGAACGGGCCGTGCTCCACGAGCGCCTCCGCCGGTACCGGCGGAGGCGGTCGCGCGTCGACCTGACGGGGCGGACGGCCATCGTGGTGGACGACGGCGTCGCCACCGGGTCCACTGCCCGGGCGGCGTGTCGGATCGCCCGCCTGCTCGGCGCCGCCGAGGTCGTCCTGGCCGTCCCGGTGGGCCCACCCGACGTCCTCCGCCACGTGCCGGAGGCCGACGTCGTGGTGGCCCTGGCCGAGCCGGACGACTTCCGGGCGGTGGGCTACCACTACCGGGACTTCGCCCCCACGGCCGACGACGAGGTGATCGTGCTGCTGGACCGCGCCGCCCGGCGCCTGCTGGACGACGAGTGCGGCACCGGGGCACCCGACGTCGACCTCGACCTCGACCTCGAGGTCGACGGCGTCGGGCTGGGTGGCCGCCTCCACCTGCCCGATCCTGTCCGTGCCGTTGGTGCTGTCGGCCCACGTCAGCGGCAGCGGCCGACACCGCCCACACCACCGGCTGGTGGCCGACCTCCTGCATGACGCAGGCATCGGCACCCTCCTCCTCGACCTGCTCACCCCGGACGAGGCGACGGACCGCCGCCTCGCGTCCGACATCGACCTGCTCGCCCGGCGGTTGCGGGGTGCCGCCGACCGGGTGCTCGACCGGCCCGGGGCGCACGACGCCAGGGTGGGTTACCTCGGCATCGGCACCGGCACCGGTGGCGACGCCGTCGTGGCGGCGGCGACGGATCGAGCGGACACGGTGGCGGCGGTGGTGAGTGCGGCGGGCCGGCCCGACCTGGTCGGCCGACGGCTGACCCGGGTGGCGACCCCGACCCTGCTGGTGGTGGGTGGTGAGGACGGGGTGGTGCTCGACGGCAACCGCGTCGCGGTCGGCGCGCTGGCCGGCCCCGCCGAGCTGGCCGTGGTCGAGGGTGCCTCCCACGGCTTCGAGGAGCCCGGTGCGCTGACCGAGCTGGCCCTCCTCGCCCGTGACTGGTTCGACCGTTACCTACTGGACGACGACGCGGCCGCCTGACCGTCCGGTGGACGGCCCGGTCGGCGCTCAGCCGATCCTGGCCAGGACCCGGTGGGTGGGCTGCGACGCCGAGCTGTCGCCCACGCCGATGCGGTAGATGCCCGGCACCGTGGTCCACCCGGAGGCCTGGAAGGTCTGCAGCTGCGACGCCGGGATGGTGAGGTCGACCGTCTGGGTGGCCCCGGCGGCCAGTGTCACGGGGGCGAAGGCGGCGAGTTGGCCCGGCGGCTCGGCGGCCCGGGTGGGAAAGGTCAGATACGCCTGGGCCACGTCACTGCCGTCGCGGCTGCCGGTGTTGGTGACCTGGACCGTCACCCGGTAGCCGTCGGAGGACCGGGCCACCGTCAGGTGGCTGAACGAGAAGGTGGTGTAGGACAGGCCGAAGCCGAAGGGGAAGAGGGGTTTGGTGCCGGTGGCGTGGTCGTACCGGTAGCCGACCTGCAGCCCCTCGGACAGCGTCGAGGTCAGCCCGATGCCCGGCCACTGGCTGACCTTGGACACGGCGGACTTGGCCAGCGAGGTGGGGAAGGTGACCGGCAGGTGCCCGGACGGGTTCACCGCGCCGGTCAGCACGTTGGCGATGGCCGTGCCGTCCTCCTCGCCCGGGTACCAGGCCTCGATGACGGCCTTGACCTTGGATAGCCACGGCATCACCACCGGGCCGTCGGTGTTGAGCACCACGACGGTGTTCGGGTTGGCGGCGGCCACGGCGGAGATCAGCGTGTTCTCGTCGCCGGGGAGGAGCAGGTCGGGCCGGTCGAAGGTCTCGGCCGTGTAGTCGGCCGCGAACACCACGGCCACCGACGACCGCTTGGCCAGGGCGACGGCCTTGGCCACCGCGCCGCCCACGTAGGCCATGCCGATGTCGATGACGCTGGGGACGTCGAGGGTGGTGGCGTCCGGTACGGGTGTCCAGTGCAGCGCCAGCGTGTAATGGTGCCCGGCCCGCAGCCGGATGGTGCCGGACCAGGTGCCCGTGTCGTGGGTGACCAGGTCGGTCACGGCCGGGTGGCCGTCGAGCGTGAGGGCGCCCGCCCCCGTCCCGGCCATGGAGAAGGTGTAGAGCCCCGAGCGGGGCACGGTCAGGTGACCGGACCACGACGCCGAGGTGGCCGTCCAGCCCGCCGGCAGCTCGATGCTCGTCCCGCCCGCCGCCCGCGGGTCGAGGTCGGCCAGTGATCCCCGCCGCTCGCGGTCGGCCGGGATGCGGACCGGGTGCTCGGCCGGTGGGTTGGTGCGCACCTTGTCGCGGTCGGCGCCGGGGGAGACCCGCTGGGGGACGACCTCGGCCGCGGCGACGGGGTCGACGGTGGTGATCGACTCGCCCGGCCCGCCGGCGGGGCCCACGGTGAGCTGCAGCCCGTGCCCCTCGCCCGACGGCGGCGTCAGGTAGGAGGTGGGGATGGACGGCAGGTGCCGGGTGGTCGACCCGCCGTCCGCGTAGGCCACCTTGGCCTTGCCGGCCAGCGCGCTGGTGATGCCCTGGAGCGGGGTCGAGGTGAAGGGGGGCCTCACATGGGAGGAGCCGAATCCCTGCGTGACCGGCCGCGTCGAGGCGTCGGCCCCGATGACGGCCACCGACGAGGTCCCGCTCGACAGGGGGAGGACGCCGCCGGCGTTCTTCAGGAGCACGGCGGACTGCTCCGCCGTGGTCAGCGCGAACTGGGCATGGGCCGGCGTGTCGACCGGGGTGCCGGGCGTGCCGGTGGCCGCCCGGCCGACGATGCCGTAGGCGAACATCTGGGTGAGCACCCGGGTCAGGTCGTCGTCGAGCGTGTCCATGGTGAGCTTGCCCGTCTGCAGGGCATCGGTCAGGACGTCATCCGCCCCCGGCTTGAGCAGCTGGACGTCGGACCCCATGGCCAGCGGCTCGTCGTGCACGGCGCCGAGGTCGGACCGCACGAACCCGGCGAACCCCCACTGCTCGAGGACCAGGCCGAGCGCGGGGTCCTGGCACTGGAAGGTGCCGTCGAGGCGCGGGTAGGCGCACATGAGGGTGGCCACGTGGGCCTGGGTCACGGCCGCCTTGAACGGCGGCAGGTAGATCTCCTGGAGCGCCCGGTTGGGGACCACCTCGTCGAGTGCACCACGGTTGGTCTCCTGGGTGTAGACGGCCAGGTGCTTGGCGTCGGCCATGACCCCGCGGGCCTGGAGGCCCTGGATGTCGGCCGACCCCAGCACCGTGGTCAGGAGCGGGTCCTCGCCGTAGGACTCGTCGGCCCGCCCGCTGGTCGGTACCCGGTCGATGTTGAGGTTCGGCCCCTGGCTGACGTCGATCCCCTGGCCGGCCGCCTCGGACCCGATCAGGTCGCCGTACTCGAGGGCAACGGTGGGGTCGAAGGTGGCTCCCACGGCCAGCGGCACGGGCAGCTGCGTCACGCCGGTGTCGCCGTAGGCGAGGCCCCACGGGCCGTCGGACAGGGTGAGCGACGGGATGCAGAGCCTGGCCACGCCGTGGTCGACGTTCTCGTAGTCGCCCGACGAGGTCAGGATCAGCTCGCCCAGCTTTTCCGGCAGCGTCATCCGCGCCTCGACCAGCGCGGCCAGCTGCCCGGGCGAGGCGCCGGAGGCCATGGCCTGGGCCAGCCAGGGACAGTCGGCGACCGGGATGGACGGCGTGGGCAGCCCGACGGCGGCGCCGGCCTTGGGCCCCGTGGAAGGGGGGACCGGCACGGTGGCGGTGGCCGCCCCGGCCGACGCCGGGAGGGCCGTGGCGGCGGTGACGGTCAGCAGGGTCACCGCCGTCACCAGCGCGGCCGCCCGGGAGGCGGCGCGGAGGCGCGTCCCATGACGGCGGGGAGGGTTCGGCACGGCACGATCGTACGGGCCGGACACGCCGGCGCGCGGTCATAGGCGGCCCGCGGTCCCCCTCGGCCGACCCGGTGCCATCATGGGGCGGACACGCCCGGGGGCCCGGGGACTCCTCACGGAATCCTCATGTGTGCCCCACGGATCCCTCACCTCCGACCGGCAGGGTGCAGGTGACAGGAACGGCAGGCCGTACCGCTGCCTCGACAACCAAGGAGTACACCATGCTGAAGAAGCTCATCGCACCCGTCGCCGTCGGCGGCGTGCTGCTCGGGAGCCTCGCCCTCGGCGGCGTCGCCTCGGCGGCCACCCCGACCCCGACGACGGCCCCGGCGGCCCACGCCTCGGCGGGCAAGGCCCACCAGTGGCTGCGCGCCCACCGCAAGGGCCTGCGGGCCGAGGGCCTTGCCGTCAGCGCCAAGACCATCGGCATCACGCCCCAGGCGCTCAAGGCCGACCTGAAGTCCGGCAAGTCGATCGCCCAGGTGGCCTCGGCCAACGGCTCGAGCGGCGCCGCCGTCGAGTCCGCCCTCACCACCGCGGCCGACAACGCCGTCAACCAGGCCGAGTCGGACGGCAAGCTGACGTCCGCCCAGGCCGCCAAGATCGAGGCCAAGCTGCCGCCCCGCATCGACAAGATCGTCAACCACGTCTTCTGAGCGTGACGTCGCCGGGGCCTCCGGCGGCTGACGGACCGGTGACGGGCCGTGGGTGGGACCTCCCGCTCACGGCCCGTCGTCGCGTCCCGACCCGTCCCCGCCCCTGACGTCGACCAGGCGCCAGCCGTGGACCCGTCGGCGGGCGTCGGAACAGGACACCACCTCCCAGGCGCCGGGCGTCCACACGTAGACGGCCGCCTGCCCGTGGGCCCGCCCGAGGGCGACGCCCTCGTCCTCGGTCAGTCCGCTCACGGCCACACCCTCCTCGTGGTGGTCGTCGGCGGGGTCGCGTCCGGTGGCCGGCCAGTGCACGACCCCCCGCCGGTCGAGGTCGGCCACCAGCCGGTGGTGGGCGGCCCGGTTGTCGGGGTCCGGGAGCACCTCGCTGTCCGGGTTCCAGGCCGTCACCACCACGATCGGGGACCCGAGGCCCTCGGGCCAGCGGCCGGTGACCCCCCGCCGGTCGGGGACGAGGCGCACCGGTCGGGCGCCGGGCGGCGCGAGGTCGACCACGGCCCGGTCGTAGGACGCCCAGTGCTCGTCGGTGGCCACGTGCCCGCGGCCGGGGTCAGCGGAAGGTGGCCGACACCGGCAGGTGCTTCACGCCTCCGACGAAGTTCGCCTGGGCCCACTCCGGGTCGCCGTCGAGCCCGATGGTGTCCACCGCGGCCAGCAGCCTCGGCAGGATCGTCCGCAGCTCCCGACGGGCGAAGGTGGACCCCAGGCAGAAGTGCTCGCCCCCGCCGAAGGCGATCATCCGGTTGGCGTTGGGCCGGGCCACGTCGAAGGCCATCGGGTCGTCGAACATGCGCTCGTCGCGGTTGGCCGACGGGTACGACAGGAGGAGGCGGTCCCCCTCGGGCACCTCGACCCCGGACAGCGTGGCCGGCCGGGTCAGGTAGCGCAGGAAGTGGCGGACCGGCGAGGTCCACCGGATCATCTCGTCGACGGCGTTGTTGACCAGCTCCGGGCGCTCCTGGAGCTGGACCACCTGGTCGGGATGGCGCAGCAGGGCCTCGAGCCCGCCGGACAGGGCGAACGACGTGGTGTCGTGCCCGGCCGTGGCGACGATCGTGTAGTACCAGAGGCGGGCGTTGCCGTCCATGGGGCAGCCGTTGACCTCGCTGGTGGCGATCACCGTGGCCAGGTCGTCGGTGGGTCGGGCCCGCCGGTCCTCGGTCAGGGCGTCGAAGTAGGCCTCGAACTGGGCGATGGTGTCGGTCAGGAGCGCCATCGGGTCGCTCAGGTCGCCCAGGTACTCGGGGTCGGCCGCCCCGAAGATCCCCTGGGTGAGCTTGAGCATGGTGGGCTCGTCCTCCTGGGGGATGCCGAAGATGCCCATGATCACCCGCAGGGTGTAGGGCACGGCGATGTCCTGGGCGAAGTCGCAGGTGCCGTCCATCTGGCGGAACTGGTCGACGAACTCGTCGGCGATGGCGTCGATGGCCTCCTGACGCCGGGCGACCGCCCGGGGCCGGAACCAGTCGTTGGCCACGTTGCGGTGATCGCGGTGCTCGTCGCCGTCCATGTGGATGAGGGTCTCGCCCTCGATGCCGATCGACTTGAGGAACTCGAACTGCGCGTCCGGGCCGAGCACCGAGTTCCGGGTGTTGAGGAAGTGCTCGTTGTCGCGGGACACCGCGAACACGTCCTCGTGCCGGGTGACCGCCCAGAAGGGCGTGTAGCCCTCGAGCTCCACCCGCAGCACCGGCGCGTCCTCGCGCAGCTCGGCGGCGGCGGCATGCCAGGCCGGCTGGTCGGCGTAGAGGACGGGGTCGATGAAGATGGTGCCCCGGGTGTCCGGCTCGCTCATGGGTGCTCCCGACTCGTGGTGGGTGGTCCGACACGGGCGCCGGGCGTCCGGCGCACCGGCCCGATGCTAGCCAGGGCCCGGCCGACGTCGACGGGAGCGGGCGCCCCCACGGGCGGTCGCCCGGCGCGCCGGGCCCACCGGGCTGCAATCATTGGACGATGAAGCTCGTCCCCACCCGCCGGACGGACTACGCCATCCGGGCGCTGGTGTTCATCGAGAACTCCGACACCGCGCCGGTCAAGGCCAACACCATCGGCGAGGCGATGGGGATCCCGACGGGCTTCCTCCAGCAGGTGTTGCGCGAGCTGCTCGGTGCCGGCCTGGTGACGTCCCGGTCGGGGCCGGCCGGCGGCTTCGCCCTGGCCCGGCCGGCCGACCAGGTGAGCGTGCTCCAGATCGTCGAAGCCATGGAGGGCCCGCTTCGGACGTCGGAGTGCGCACTGCGGGGCGGCCCGTGCCACTGGGACGACGTCTGCGCCCTCCACCGGGTGTGGTCGGCGGCGCGGGGCGCGCTGTGCGAGCAGCTCGACGAGGCCACGCTGGCCGAGGTGGCGGCCGACGACCGGGCCCTTGCCGCGGGGACCATGGCCGTCCCCACCGACTCGCACCGCCGGCCGCCCGGAGGCTGAGCGCCCGTCACCGCGCCTCGGGGGTGTACTCCACGGGGAGGGTCTCGATGGCGTGCACCAGGGCGTGCTCGGCGTAGGCCGGCGTGAAGCCCGGTGCCACCCGCAGGTCCGGGAACCGCCGGACCAGCTCCTCGAAGAGGACCCGGATCTCGAGCCGGGCGAGGTTGATCCCCATGCAGACGTGGGGCCCGACACCGAAGGCGACGTGGGGGTTGGGGCTGCGGGTGACGTCGAACTCGTCGGGACGGTCGAACACCGCGGCGTCGCGGTTGGCCGACTGGTAGAGCAGCAGCAGCTTCTCGCCCTCGGCGATGCGCTGGCCGGCCAGCTCCGTGTCCTCGGTGGCCGTGCGTACGAAGCTGATGACCGGGCTGACGAACCGGGCCACCTCGTCGGCCATGGTGGCGAAGTGCTCCGGGTGCGTGCGCAGCAGCTCCCACTGGTCGGGAGCGCGGTCGAAGGCCCACATGCCCCCGGCGATGGCGTTGCGGGTCGTCTCGTTGCCGGCCACCAGGAGGACCACGAGGAACATGGTGAGCTCGTCCTCGGTCAGCTCGTCGCTCGACGCCAGCACGCCGTCCTCGTCCGCGCCGACCAGGATCGTGATGATGTCGTCCGGGGTGTCCCGGCCGGCCCGCCGGGCGGCCCGGCGGTCCTCCACCATGGCGGTCACGTAGGTCACGTACTCGGTGAAGGCGGCCGTGGCGTCCAGGATCTTCGGGTCGTCGGGGTCCGTGCGGCCCTCGCCCGCCATCATGCGGTCCGACCAGTCGCCCAGGCGGAAGCGGTCCTCGACCGGGAGGCCCATCAGCTCGGCGATCACCACCAGCGGCACCGGCACGGCGATGTCGGTCACGAAGTCGCACGAGCCGGCCGCCGCCACCTCGTCGAGCACCTCGGTGACCACCTGGCGGACCCGTTCCTCCATGGCCCGGATCATCCTCGGGGAGAACCCCTGGTTGAGCAGGCGCCGCTGGCGGATGTGGCGCTCGCCGTCCAGCCCGATGATGGAGAGGTCGATCGACTGCGTCGGCCGCACGCCGTGGCCCGAGCAGAACAGGTCGGCGTGGGTGGAGACGTAGGTGATGTCCTCGTGCCGGCTCACCACCCACAGGTCGTGGGCCGCGTCCCACGAGAGGGGTGCCTCGGCCCGCAGGCGGGCGTACCCCGGATGGGGGTCGAGGTAGAAGCTGCGGTCGAGGACGTCGATCTCGCAGGCGGGGCGGGTCTCGGTCGGCATCGTCGCTCCCTCCGGTCGTGCGCGTCGCTCCGGAGCGGGCGCTCGTCAGGACAGTAGGACGTGGGCTCCCGAACGTCCAGTTACCGACGCCACAATTTCGGACGACGATGGCATCGTGCCAGCGTGTGGGCAGTCTCGGTCACGAGAACCTGTTCCAGTTCGCTGGCCGGGGCGACGGGATGGTGCGGTGCCTCAGTCCGTGACGAAGGCGGCGTGGAACCCGTAAGGGACCCGGACCGGAAGGTGCACGGTCGCGACCGGCCCGGCGGCCACGTCGAGGGCGTCGAGCACCACCAGCGAGGAGCGGTCGGTGGACCGGTCGTAGACGAAGACCAGCACCCAGCCCTCGCCCTCGCCCGGCCCGCCGGGCACGAACAGCCACTCCCCGCTGGTCCGCCCGGCCCCGGGCGACCACCGGTCGAGCCGGCCCGTGGTCATGTCGATGTGCTGGCAGCCGGTGAAGGCCACGTCGCCCGGACGGGAGGTGAGCTCGGCCAACCAGGCGTGGCGCCACGTGGTGCCACGGCGGCGGGTGTCGATGGTCGGCAGGTCGGCCGGCGGCACGTCGAGCACCTCGTCGCGGAAGGTGACCTGGCTGCCCGAGGTGTCGAGGGTCCAGCGGTGGCGGGTGCTGGCGCTGGCCACCGAGGCCGGGGCGAAGGTGGAGTCCAGACGGCAGACGTCGAGCACCACCCGGTCCCCCTGCCGGAACGCGTTGATGGTGTGGTACACGTAACACGGTTCGATGTCCACCCACCGGACGGCCGAGGTGGGGCCGCCCAGCGGCATGACCCCGAGCCTCGCCCCGGCCGACGGCGTCCACCGGAACGGGACCGCCTCCGACGAGGGGTCGGACACCATCGCCACCGCCCCGGCCATGTCGAACAGCACGGGGAGGTCCATGAAGACGACTTCCCGGTCGGTGATGGCGAAGTCGTGCATCATGACCGACCGGGGCAGCTCCACCGACTGGTTGCTGAGCAGCCGCCCGGCGGCGTCGTGCACCCGGTACTCGAGGAACGGCTCGGTGAACCCGTAGCCGAACGAGTGCAGGTAGCCGGTCGCCGGGTCGGTCTTGGGGTGGGCCGTCATGTTGCCGTTGCCGCCGCCGTAGCCCTCGACGGGCCCGACCGTCGACAGGTCGGTCGGGTCGATCCGGTACGGGATCCCGACCTCGCCGAGGGTCATCGTTGCCCCGCCGTGGTCGACGACCGACACGTTGGACAGGGTCGCCGTGCCGCCCGGCGCCCCGCCGGCTCCGAGCCCCCCGCCGTGGTCGTACAGGCCCGTGCGGACCCAGCGGTTGCGGTACCAGGTGGCCCGGCCGTTCTCGAGGCGCACGCCGTGGACCATGCCGTCGCCCAGGAACCAGTGGGGCGACACGCCCCGCAGGGGGTTCGAGCCGTTGCGGACGTAGAGACCGGTCAGCGACGCGGGGAGCCGGCCCTCGACGGACAGTCCGGTCGTCGTGGTCTCCACCTTGACCGGCCCGTAGTTGCCCTCGAGCCACCACCGGGCCCCGTCGGTGTCCGGCGGCGCCGTGGTGGGGGGCGAGGTCCAGGTGGTGCGGGCCGGCGAGGCGGTCGGGGCGCCGCAGGCGGCCAGGAAGGCGGCACCGGCGGCACCGGCGGCCCCCAGGGCCAGACCGCCCGCCGCACCGCGTCGCAGCAGGTCACGGCGGGTGATGCGCTGCTCGTCCCCCATCGGCTGCAGTGTTGCACGGGCGGGCCGGTCCGGCCGTTCAAGTCGGGTCCGGGGCCTGCCGATGGGAAGGGGAAGGTTTCGGACGAGGACATCGGAGTCAGGATGAGGCAGCACCCCGAGGGCAGACGGGGACCACGGCGGAGCAGGGGGGCGACGGCCGCCGTGGCGGCCCTGGTGGTGACCCTCTCGACCGCCCTGGTCGGACTGGTGCCCTCGGTGGCCGGCGCCACCGTGCCCGTCCCCATCTTCACGGTCACCACGGCCAGCCCGACGGTGGCCGTGCCGGTCGACTTCGACGGATCGGCCTCCTACGACCCGAAGGCACCGGACCACGTCACCCTCTACGTCTGGAACTTCGGCGACGGGTCCCACACCGCCACCGGCGCCACCGTCAACCACATCTACACGGTGGCAGGCACCTACTCGGTGACGCTGACCGTCACCGACGACGAGAACATGAGCGCCTCCGCCATCCGGGTGGTCACGGTGGCGCCCCTGTCGACGCCGACCGCGCCGGTGTTCTACCGCTCGACCCCGGCGCTGACCGCGTCACCGGGTAAGGCCTACGCCTACGGCTTCGCAGCGACCGGGTACCCGGCGCCGACCTACTCGCTGACCGGGGCGCCCGGCTGGCTGTCCGTCGACGGCGCCACCGGTGAGGTGAGCGGGATCCCGGCGTCGGGCACCACCTCCTTCTCCTACTCGGTGGTGGCGGCCGACGGGGTGGCCCCCGACGCCACAGCCGGTCCCTTCACCGTCAAGGTCGGCACCGTCCAGGGCGGCCAGGGCGCCGGGCACGGCTACTGGCTGGTCGGCGCGGACGGCGGCATCTTCTCCTTCGGCTCGGCCGGCTTCTACGGCTCGACCGGCAGCTTCGTCCTGCAGCGCCCGGTGGTCGGGATCTCACCGACCCGCGACCGCAAGGGCTACTGGCTGGTGGCCTCGGACGGCGGCATCTTCGCCTTCGGCGACTCGGGCTACTACGGCTCGCTGCCGGGCCTCGGGTTCTCGCCCGCCGGCTCCGGGGGCGCCTTCCCCCTGGCCGCGCCGATCGTGGCCATGGTGCCGTCGTCGGACGGGGCCGGCTACTTCATGATCGCCTCCGACGGTGGCATCTTCGCCTTCGGCGACGCCAAGTTCGCCGGGTCGTGCCCCGGCATCGGCGGCTGCGCCGGTCCGGCTGTGGCCGTCATGCCCGACGCCAGCGGCAACGGCTACTGGCTGGTCACCGCCACCGGCAACGTGTACGCCTTCGGCGACGCCCCGTACCTGGGTGCCCCGCCCCGGCGGGCGGCCGCGGTGACGTCGGCGGTGCGCACCCCGGACGGCGGCGGGTACTGGGTCCTCTTCGCCGACGGCAAGGTCGTGCCCTTCGGGGACGCCAGCTCCCACGGCGACCCGGCCGGCTCCCTCGGCGGCGACACCGCCAGCGCCGTCGTGGCCACCTCCGACGGCGGCGGCTACTGGGTCGACACCGCGGCGGGGTCCGTGTTCCACTACGGCGACGCACCGGCGGACGGCAGCATGGCCGGTGCCCACCTCAACGCCGCCATCGTGGCCGCCTCGGGCTGGTAGCGCCTCAGCCGCGCCGGCGGGGCTCCGAGTGGTCCCAGTCGGCCAGCACCGTGCGCAGGGCCGTCAGCAGGATGAGCGGCTGGTCGAGCATGGCGTGGTGGCCGGCCTCGGGCAGTTCGATGACCGGCGTCACCCGTCCCAGTTCCTCGTACATGAACCGGCCGATGTCGGGGGTGACCAGCCCGTTCTCGGAGCGCAGCAGGGCGAACCGACAGCGCACCTGGGACAGGTAGGGCAGGGCCACGCTGCGCATGCCGCCGCCGAACTGGGCGAACACGTCGCGGTCGAACTTCCACTGGAACCCGCCCTCGGTGGGCCGGACGGAGTGGTGGGCGACGTGGTCCATGACGTAGTCGAGGTAGTGGTCCTGGGCCGGCACGGTGCGGAAGTGGGCGAAGGCGTCCTCCAGGGTCGGGTAGACGCGCGGCCGCCCGAACGCCTCCTTCAGACGGTAGGAGGCGATCTCGGGGTCGGGCTCGGTCACCGGCGAGTCGCACACGACCGCCCCGCTGACCAGGCTGCCGTGGCGGGCTGCGGTGCCGATGGTCACGAACCCGCCCATCGAGTGCCCGATCACCACCGGGGGGCCGTCGATGTCGCCCGCACCGGCCACGGCCATGACCTCGTCGGTCCACCGCTCGAGTGAGTACGACGCCCGGTGGCCGCTGTCGCCGTGGCCGGACAGGTCGACGCACACGACCCGGAACTCCTCGGCGAAGGTGGCGGCCACGTGGGTCCACCAGTGGGCGTGGGCGCCGCCGCCGTGGACGAACACCAGACCGCGGGTGCCCGGTCGGCCGAAGGTCAGGGCGTGGATGCGACAGCCGTCGACGTCGACCTCGAGGTCGTCACGGGGGACGTCGAGTGCCCGGGTGAACCACGCCGGTGCGTCGGGGAGGGCTCGGTAGGTCATCGTTCGTGCTCCTTGATGGCGTCGGTCACGTCGTGCTCGAGCGGCTGGCCGGCCAGCCAGCGGTCGAGGTTGGCGGCGAACAGGTCGGCCTGGCGGCGCAGGCGTCCGAACCCGCCGGCGGCGTTGTGGGGGGTGATGCGGATGCGGGGGTGCGTCCAGAACGGGTGGTCGTCCGGGAGCGGCTCCTGGTCGAACACGTCGAGCACGGCGGCCACCGGTGTACCGGTCCCGAGCGCCGCCAGCAGCGCGTCCTCGTCGACCAGGGACCCCCGGCCGACGTTGACCAGCAGGCTTCCGGGCCGCATGGCCGCCAGGAACTCGGCGTCGACCAGCCGGTGCGAGCCAGGTGTGGCCGGGGCGCTCAGCACCACCACGTCGGCGTCGCCGACGACGGTGCCCAGCCGGTCGGGCGTGACCACCAGGTCGGCGGGATCGTCCGGCGACGGCGTGCGGCGGCACCCGATGACCCGCGCCCCGAGGGCACGGGCCCGCACGGCCACGGCGCCGCCGATGTGGCCGAGCCCGACGATCAGCCACGTCGTGCCGGCCACCTCGCGCCAGTCGTGGATGCGCCACTCGCGCGCCTCGGCCTGCCGGCGCCACTCCTCCGCCCCCTGGAACTCGTCGAGCACGGCCCGGAGGACGAACTCGGCGATGGGCAGGCTGTTGACGTGGGCGTTGCAGACCCGGACGCCGTGCTCGGCCATGAGGTGGAAGGGGGTGCTGTCGTAGCCGGCGGCCGGCGACTGGAACCACCGGAGCGACGGGCACCCGACGAGGAACCGGAAGAAGGCGGCGACGGGTGCCCCCGGCCGGAACAGGTCGGACGTGCCCCAGGCCACCTCGGGCCGCGCCTCCGCCGGGTCCACCGCGACTCCGTCCGGTCCGGTGAGGGTGCCGTCCATCTCCATGACCAGCCAGTCCACGCCGGGCCGGGCCAGCTCGGCGGCGTAGGCGTCGTGGGCGGTGCGGGTGAGGAGGGCGAGCATCGGGTCAGCGGCCGGCCAGGGCGTCGTCCACCAGGGCCCGCACCTGGGCCACTCCCCGCTCGTGCCGGGGGCTGAGCGGGCCGGGGTCGGCCAGACCCGAGGCCAGGTTGCGCTGCACCGCCTCGCAGATGGTCCGGTCCTCATCGAGGATGGCAATCGAGCTGGCCACCGCCGCCTCGGCCTCGGCCGGCGGGGTGTCCCGGGTGAAGCAGAAGGTGTACTCCACCCGGGTCGTCGTCGGCCCGGTGGGCCAGTAGCTCTCGAGGCACATGCCGGTGGGGTAGAGGTTGAGGGCCAGGCCCGGGAACCGCCACAGCCACGCCCCGTCGGTCACGGCGCCGTCCCGGGTGGGCGCCCGGTGCACCGCCACCGGCCCGTCGACCGCGACCTCGTAGCGGGTGCTGTCGATCTGTCGGTTGAGGCCCGGGTGCACGAGGGGGATGTGGTAGCCCTCCTGGTAGTTCTCGGCGTACACCTTCCAGTTGGCGGCCAGGTCGTGGCCCGAGCGGTGGGTCAGGTGGAACGTCTCCATGGGGAAGGCCGCCGCGTGGCCGACCAGGGGACCGAGCCACGTGGTCAGGTCGGGTGCGTGGTCGTCGACGGACACGAACAGCAGACCCCGCCACGTCGCCACCGACGCGCGGACGAGGCCGTGGGTGGCCGGGTCGATGTCGCCGCCGAAGTCGCGGGCCGAGGCCAGGCTGCCGTCGAGGGCGTAGGCCCAGCCGTGGTAGCGGCAGACGAAACGGCTGCACGTGCCCGACCCGGCGTCGACCAGCGGACCGGCCCGGTGGCGGCAGATGTTCCGGTGGGCCCGGAGGGTGCCGGCGTCGTTGACCACGACCACGGGATACCCGGCCACCACGACAGCCAGGTAGGTGCCGGGCCCCGCCACCTGGGACGCCGCTCCCACGGCGGTCCACTGGCGGGCGAAGACGGCCACTCGCTCCGCCTGGTGGCGGTGCGGGTCGGTGTAGTCCTCCGGCGCGCCCGTCGTCGGCCGGCCCATGGTCTCCGAGGACACGGGGCCTCCTTTCCGGTCGACGGTCGCCTGCCCCGACTCATCATGCCAGCGCACGCGCCGGCGGGGTCCGGTGGTAGAGAGGGGGGCGTGATCACCACCGAGCGCCACGGCCCGACCGTCGTCGTCGTCCTGGACCGCCCGGCGGCCCGCAACGCCCTGACGGCGGCCATGATCGCCGACCTCGGCGCGGCGCTGGCCGAGGCCGACGCCGACCCGGCGGTGGCCGCCGTGGTGCTGACCGGCCGCGACCCCGCCTTCTGCGCCGGGCTCGACCTGACCGACCTCGTGCGCACCTACGACGACGTGGCCGCCGCCTCCCAGGGCGGCGGACCGGCCGGGCCCCGCGTCGACCGGGGGCTGACCCCCGCCACCGCCACCCCGCTCATCGGTGCCGTCAACGGCCCGGCGGTGACGGGCGGGTTGGAGCTGGCCCTCGGGTGCGACTTCCTCATCGCCTCGGAGCGTGCCTCCTTCGCCGACACCCACGCCCGGGTCGGGGTGCTGCCGGCCGGCGGCATGACCATCCGGCTGCCCCAGCTCATCGGGGTCAACCGCGCCCGCCAGATGTCGCTGACCGGCGACTTCGTCGACGCGGCCACGGCGGTCGACTGGGGGCTCGTCAACGAGGTGGTCCCCCACGACGAGTTGCTGCCCCGGGCGCTGGCCCTGGCCGAGGCGGTGGCCGGGTGCGACGCGGCGACCGTCACGGAGCTGCGGGCCATGTACCGCGACCTGGCCCACCGGGGCGACGACGACGCCTACCGCGAGGAGGCCCGCCGGTCGCGGCGGTGGATGCGGGAGCGTTTCGACCCGGACGCCTTCGCCGCCCGGCGCGACGGCATCATCGCCCGGGGGTCGTCCCAGCAGTAGCGGCCGCCTACGGAGCGGGGGCCAGCCCGGCCTCCTTCAGCATGCGCCGCAGGTCGACGACCTGCTGGGTGTCGAGGTCGTTGCCCCGGGGGAGGTCGAACGTCTGGGTCTCCCCGCCGAGGGTCACCTTGAAGCGGCCGTCGTGGACCTCCTCGGCCTGGCCGGCCGCCCGCAGCAGCGACAGGACGTCGTGCCACTGGATGTTGTGGCTGGTCGGGTGCGTGAAGATCTTCTCGACCGTCTTGCGGTGGTGCGAGTCCAGCTTGGGTCCGTCCGTCATCCCGTTCCTCCATGGTGTCGGGGGTTGCGGCCTCATCGTAGGGGAGGGGGGGCGGGGGTCCGGAAGGGCCGATCGGCCCTTCCGGGGCCGCGCGGCGGGCCGTGCCACCATGTGGCCATGCCCGACGCAGACGCCAACACGACCAGGGTCCGGGAGTTCTGGGCCGCCCTGTACGCCCGCGACTGGGAGGCCATCGGCGCCTTCTTCGACGAGGACAGCGAGTACACCGACGTGCCGTCGCCGCCCGACGACGTGGCCCGCGGACCCGGGCAGGTGGTCGCCCGACTGAAGCTCGGCCTCGGCAGCATCGCCGGCTACGAGCACGACCTGCGCCTGATGGTGGCCCAGGGCGACGCCGTGGTGACCGAGCACGCCGAGACGTGGCGCTGGCACACCGGCGAGCAGGTCACGCTGCCCTTCGTCTCGGTCCAGCAGCTGCGGGCCGGCCAGATCGTCCGCTGGTGGGACTACTGGGACCTGTCGACGCTCATGAACGCCGCCCCCGCCTGGTGGATCGAGGAGATCTCGGCCGGCTACGTCTGATCGCCGCGCGCCGCCTCCCACGCCGGCAGCGACGGCGCCTCGTCGGCGAGAGTCGTGTCGTCACCGTGCCCGGTCAGCACCCGGGTGGCGCCCGGCAGCACCAGGAGCCGGTCGCGGATCGAGTCCACGATGGTCGGGTAGTCGGAGAAGCTCCGCCCGGTGGCGCCGGGCCCGCCCCGGAAGAGCGTGTCGCCGGAGAAGAGCACGCCGTCCGCCGCGTCGTACAGACAGACGCCCCCGGGCGAGTGGCCCGGGGTGGCGATGACGCGGAGGTCGGTGCCGCCCACCGTGATCACCTGGCCGTCCACCAGGTCGGCGTCGGGGGGCCGGTCCGGGTGGACCACGTCCCACAGCATCCGGTCGGCCGGGTGCAGCCAGACCGGTGCGTCGAGGGTGTCGGCCAGGGCGACGGCCGCGTTGACGTGGTCGTTGTGGCCGTGGGTGGCCACGATGGCCACGGTGCGGCGGCCGCCCACCGCCGCCGCGATCGGCCGGTGGTCGTGGGCGGCGTCGACCACCACCACCTCGTCGGCGTCGCCGACCAGCCAGATGTTGTTGTCGACGTCGAAGTCCTGGCCGTCCAGCGAGAAGGTGCCGGAGGTGACGACCCGGTCGATCACCGGACGACCACCACCGAGCGCAGGACCTCACCGCGCTCCATGCGGTGGAACGCCTCCTCGACGTCGTCCAGCGAGATCGTCTCCGACACGAACCGGTCGAGGTCGAGCCGACCCTGGAGGTACAGGTCGATCAGCATCGGGAAGTCGCGGCTGGGCAGGCAGTCGCCGTACCAGGACGGCTTGAGCCTTCCGCCCCGGCCGAAGAACTCGATCATGGGCAGGTCGATGCGCATCTCCGGGGTCGGCACGCCGACCTGGACCACCGTGCCGGCCAGGTCGCGGGCGTAGAACGCCTGCTCCAGGACGGTCGGGTTGCCGACCGCCTCGATGCAGACGTCGGCGCCGTTGCCGTCGGTCAGGGACCGCACCGCCTCGACGGGGTCGCCCGCCGAGGCGTCGACGGTGTGGGTGGCGCCGAACTCGCGGGCCAGGTCGAGCTTCCGGGGGTCGAGATCCACGGCGATGATGGTGGAGGCGCCGGCCAGCAGCGCCCCGGCCACGGCCGCGCAGCCCACCCCACCGCAGCCGAACACGGCCACCGAGTCGCCCGGCCCGACCTCACCCGTCAGCATCGACGCCCCGATGCCGGCCACGACGCCGCAGCCGAGCAGGCCGGCCGCCTCGGGGCGCGCCGCCGGGTCGACGTTGGTGCACTGGCCGGCCGCCACCAGGGTCCGCTCGGCGAAGGCGCCGATGCCGAGCGCCGGCGACAACGGCGTGCCGTCGGTCAGCGTCATCTTCTGGGTGGCGTTGTGGGTGGCGAAGCAGTACTGCGGCCGCCCCCGGCGGCACGAGCGGCACTCGCCGCACACGGCCCGCCAGTTGAGGACGACGAAATCGCCCGGGGCGACGGATGTCACGTCGGGACCCACCGCCTCGACCACGCCGGCCGCCTCGTGGCCCAGCAGGAACGGGAACTCGTCGTTGATGCCGCCCTCGCGGTAGTGGAGGTCGGTGTGGCAGACCCCGCAGGCCTGCACCCGGACGACCGCCTCGCCCGGCCCCGGGTCGGGGACGACGATGGTCACCACCTGGACCGGCTCGCCCTTGGCCAGCGCCACCACTCCACGGACCTCTGCTGCCATCGTGTGCTCCTTGTCGGGTGCGGACGGATTCTGGGCACAGTGTGGCATGCGTCCGCCCGGCCGTCCCCGCCGGATCGGGTCGGGACCGACCGGCTGCGGCCGCTACCGTGCACGAGTCGGGGGGCCGACGGGAGGACCGCCATGGAGGAGTACCGGACGCCGGGGCCGGACGCGGCGGCGACGGCCGACCGGCGGCGCGAGGACATGGTGCGGGCGGCGGTCGAGGTGATGGCCGAGCGCGGCTACACCGACACCCGTATCGCGGACGTCGCCGAGCGGGCCGGGGCCAGCCCCGCCCTGGTCATCTACTACTTCACCACCAAGGACAACCTGTTGGCGGAGGCGGTGCGCCAGGCCGAGGACGAGTGGTACGACCTCGGCGCCGCCCGCATGGCGGGCATCGCCAGCGCGGCGGGCCGGCTGGAATGGGTGGTGGCCGCCACCTGCCTGCCCGACGACGACGACGACGACGTGCCCACCCTGTGGCCGCTGTGGCTCGACCTGTGGGCCCAGTCGCTACGGAGGCCCGAGGTGGCGAAGGTGCGGGCCGAGTACGACGCCCGGTGGCGGGCCACCATCGCCGGGATCGTGGTGGACGGCCGGCGGGCCGGCGAGTTCGCCGACGTCGACCCGGCCGAATTCGCCGTGACGCTGTCGGCCCTGCTCGACGGGCTGGCCCTGCAGGTCGCCCTCGACGACCCGGTGGTGCGGCCCCGGACGGCGTTCGCCTGCGCCATGTCCTTCGCCTCGGGGCGGCTCGGGTTCCCCTGGTCGCCACCCGCCGGGGCCGGGCCGGCCTGACGCCCCGTCCGCTCAGGCGGTGGACGCCAGGAGGTCGGCGATGAGGTCGACGCCGGTGTCGGGGTGCAGCAGGGCGAGCCGGCCCACCGCCTCGCCCTCCCAGGTCGTATGCATGACGAACCCGGTCTGCTCCTCGAGGAGCCGGTCCGACCAGGCCTCGTACTCGGTCTTGCCCCAGCCGTGGCGCCGGAACAGCACGACCGACAGCTCCGGGCGGCGGACGAGTTCGAGGTGGGGCAGCGACTCCACCAGGTCGGCGGCGGCCTGGGTGGTGGCCAGCACGGTCTCGACCGCGTCGCGGTAGGCGTCGGTGCCGTTGACGGCCAGCGAGAACCACAGCGGCATACCCCGGGCCCGCCGGGTCAGGTGGTAGGCGTAGTCGCTCGGGTTCCACTCCTCGGGCGTGTCGCGGTGCAGCACCTCCAGGTACGAGGCGTCCTGCGAGTGGACGGCCTTGGCCAGCCGGGGCTCCCGGTACAGCAGGGCGGCGCAGTCGAAGGGCGCGAACAGCCACTTGTGGGGGTCGACCACGAACGAGTCCACCCGCTCGATGCCGGCGAAGCGCTCCCGCACCGACGGGGCGAAGAGGGCGGCGCAGCCGTAGGCGCCGTCGACGTGGAACCAGAGCCGGCGCTCCTCGGCCACGTCGGCCACGCCGGCCAGGTCGTCGATGATCCCGGCGTTGGTGGTCCCGCCGGTGGCCACGACGGCGATGACGTCGTCCCCCCGCGGGTGGGTGGCCAGCGTGTCGCGCAGGGCCCGACCGGTCAGCCGGTGGTCGTCGCAGGGCACCAGGAGCGGCTCGATCCCGAGCACGTGGAGGGCCTTGCCCACCGACGAGTGGGCCTCCTCGCTGATGGCCACCACCGGGTGCTCGGGGGCGGCGTCGCCCATCCGGTGCCGGGCCGTGTCGCGTCCCACCATGAGCCCGGACAGGTTGCCGGCCGAGCCTCCGGCCACGAAGCAGCCACCCGCCCCCTCGGGCAACCCGGCCAGGTCGGCCAGGACCCCGAGGGCCTGGTTCTCGGCGGCCACCGGGCCGGCCGCCTCGATCCAGGACGTGCCCTGGAGTGACGAGCAGGCCACCACCATGTCGAACAGCAGGGCCGCCTTGGTCGGCGCAGCCGGGATGAAGGCGAGGAACTTGGGGCTGTCCACCGAGACCGCCGCGGTGGCCAGGGTCTTGTCGAACAGCTCCATGACGGCGGCCGGGTCGGTGCCGGCCTCGTTGATCAGGCCGTCGAGGCGGGTGGCCAGGGACTCGTGGAGCGCGCCCCCGTAGTCGAGCGGGACCGGGTCGAGGGAGAGCCGCCAGCGGCAGTAGTCGAAGATCAGGTCGGTGAGCTTCTCGTCGTAGACGAACATGGGGTTGCGCATGGGGTTCCGTTCTGCCGGTGTCGCCGGGTCCATGATCGCAGACCCTGCGTCCGCCACGGACGGCCGCGCCTACGGGGCGAGGTGGACCGAGACGGCGTAGGCCGACCCCTCGACGAAGGGGGCACGGTCCCACGTGGACCACCGGTCCTCGAGCACCAGGCCGAGCCCCGTGCAGGTCTCGTCGTACTCGGCCAGGTCGTACCCCCGTCCGAGCTGGAACCCGGCCACCAGCCGCCCGCCGGCCACCAGGTGGCGTGCGCAGCCGGCCACAAGGGCGGGCTGGGTACCCACCGGAGTGAAGAGCGGCACGTTGCCGGCCATGACCACGACGTCGAACGTCTCGCCGAGGTCGGCCCCGGCCACGTCCAGGACCTCGAAGCGGACGTGCGGGGCCGTCCGCCGGGCGGTGGCGATCATGGACGCGTCCCGGTCGATGCCCACCGCCGCCACACCGCGCCGGACCAGCTCGGCGGCTACGCGGCCGGTGCCGCACCCGGCGTCGAGCACCGACCCGGGCCCGAGGGCCATGAGCAGGTCCACCTCGCCGTGGACGTCGACACCCCGGGCGGCCAGGGCGTCGAACCGGTCCTGGTAGGCCGCCCCGTCCCAGTCGGTGGTCCCGGGCGGCACGGGCCCCGGGGGGACGCCGTCCGCCCCGGTCACCGGTCGGCGCCGGCGCCGAGCGCGGCCAGCCGGGCGGCGTCGGCGGGGTCGAGCAGGACGCAGACGTCACGGACCGGACGGCCCGGACCGGCAACGGCGGCCAGGGCCCGGCCGCCCGCGCTCCGGGCCGGCGGCACGTCCGTTGTGAGCAGGACCAGCGGGCCGAGGTCGGTGCGCGCCGGGCCGGCGGTGGCGGCCGCGTGGAGCACGGAGGCGACGCCGAGGGCCCGCCACAGCACGTCGGGGCGGCGCAGGCCCGGACGGGTCGACGAGTAGGCGCCGGTCAGCAGGAACAGCCAGGTGCGGCCGGCGGCGTCCCGGGCCCGGACGTCCACGGAGACGCCGAGGTCGGAAAGGGCCGGCGCCGCCTCGAGGTCGACGAAGCCCGCGCCGGCCAGCAGCTGTTCGGCCAGGTCGCGCGCCTTGGCACCGCGCCCGGCCGCCTGCTCCAGGCTGCCGTCCGCCGTGTCGTCGGCGGCGCGCACGGGTGGAACGGTCACCCGGGGGCGGCCGGGGTCGAGAGCGGCACGCTCGTCGGCCACCCGGCGCACCGCCAGGTCGACGTAGCCGGGGTCGGTGTCGAACCCCACGAAATGGCGGTCGGTGCGCACGGCGGCCACCGCGGTGGAGCCCGACCCCATGAACGGGTCGAGCACCAGGTCGCCCCGGTAGGTGTACAGCTCGATGAGGCGGCGGGGCAGCTCGACCGGGAAGGGGGCCGGGTGGCCGACCCGCGTGGCCGACTCGGCCGGGAGGTCCCACACGTCGGTGGTGGCGTCGACGAATTCGTCCATGGTCATGGTCCCCTGGTGGGGGAGGCCCGCGGCGGCCCGGTCGGGTGCGGACACGGCCCGGTCGAAGCGGCCCTTGGACGCCACCACGATCCGCTCGGACACGTCGCGGAGCACCGGGTTGCCGGGCCGCTGGTAGGTGCCCCAGGCACAGGACCCGCCGGCGGCGTGGCTCTTCTGCCACACGATCTCGCCCCGCAGTAGGAAGCCGAGGCCCTCCAGCAGGCCCGTCACGTCGGCGGCCAGGGACCGGTAGGGCTTGCGGCCCAGGTTGGCCACGTTGACGGCGATCCGGCCACCCGGCTCCAGTTTGGCGAAGCACTGGCCGAACACGTCGTGCAGCATGCCGAGGTAGTCGGCGAAGTCGGCCGGCACGTGGCCCACCCCGAGGGCCTGCTCGTACTCCTTCCCGGCGAAGTACGGCGGCGACGTCACCACCAGGGCCACCGAGTCGTCGGCCACCGACCCGTGGGCGTCCATGTCCCGGGCGTCGCCCACCCACACGGTGTCGACGGCCGTCGGGGCGGCCACGGCGGCGTCGTCGGACAGCACCGGTGGGGTGAACCGCTGGTAGAAGCCGGAGGCGTCGTGGCCCTCCCGCCGGCCCACACCGAAGGACGACGTGGTGGTGGGCCGCCGCCGGGCCGCCGGCCGGTCGCTGCGGTCCGCGGGCGCGGTGGCGGGGCGTGCTGCCATCGGGCCGAGGCTACCGGCGCGCCCGCGCGGCCCTGCGGATGGGCCCGTCGCTCAGGCGGCGGCGATGCGGGCGCTGACGGACTCGCCGACCACCACGCAGGCGGCCGTCGACACGCACGAGACCCCGGTCAACGGGAGGGCCACGGCCACCACCGCGGCCCGCCGCCAGACCGAGGCCGAGCTCCCGGTGGACGTGGTGAGCACCACCGTCCCGCCCTCGGCGGCCGTGGCCACGGCGGTGCCGACGGCCAGGCAGGGGCCCGCCGAGCAGGACACGTCGAGCAGGTCGGCAGCGCCGGCCGGCGCCGGCTCCGAGGCCCAGGTGCCGTTGCCGCCGGAGCCCAGCACCACCGCCTGGCCGGTGCGGGCGCTGTTCAGGACGGTGGACGTGGTGCCGACCGCCGTGCAGGACACGGGGGTCTTCGGGGTGGCGGACGCCCGGCAGTCGACGGCGTTGATGGCGCCGACGCCGGCCGGCACCGTCTGGGGGACCCAGGTCGTGCCGCCGTCCGTGCTGGCGTCGATCGAGCCGGCCGCGTGCGACAGGTCCGACGGGTCCGAGGCGGTCGCCCAGCAGTGGAGGCCGTCGGTGCAGGCCAGCGACGTGGCCACCGTGGCCGCGGGCGGGAGCAGCCCGCTGGCCGTCCAGGCGCCGGCGGGGCCATCGGGGCTGAGTGTCGTCACCCGGCCCGACACGGTCCCGAGCGCCACGCACCCACCGCGGTGGGGACACGAGAGGGCCGTCACGTCGGTGGTGCCGGCCGGCACCGTCCGCGACACCCAGGCCGCCCCGCCGTTCGTGGTGGTGATGATGGCGCCGGGCCCGACGCCGGTCGCCCCGGCCTGGCCCACGGCGGTGCACGTCCGGCTGGACGCACAGGCGATGTCGGCCAGGTAGCCGACCCCGGCCGGGACGGTCTCGGTCCGCCACGTGACGCCCCCGTCCGAGCTGGTCACCAGGGCCGGGCCCGACCCGGCGGTGGCGGTGGCCACCGTCGAGCCGACGGCCCAGCAGCGCTGGGTCGTGGCGCACGACACGGCCCGCAGCGTCTGGACCCCGGCGGGCAGGCCCGAGGTGGTCAGCGTCCCCTGCCACGGTGCGACCAGGGTCGAGGAGGTCGAGGTCGTCGCGCCCGCCCCGTGGCCGGACGATGTCGCGTGGCTGCAGGCGGTGGCACCGGCGACCACGAGTGCGCAGAGGGCCACCGCCGCGAGGTGCCGACGGGTGAGGGCCGAGGCCCGGACAGCGGACACCACAGCCTCCTCTCTCCTCGGCCCGGTCGTCGCGATCGCCCGAGATTGTGCCACGGACGCCCCCGCCCGGCGATGATGACGGCGGCGCGTCCCCGCCGTCTACCGTGGCAGGCGTGCCGGTCCGACCCGCTCCCCATGGTGTCGGGCCGGGCCGCGTCCGACGGACCGCGCCGTGAACATCGTCGACGTGGTCGTCGTGGTGGTGGCCCTGCTGGCCGCCGTCCAGGGTGCCCGGGTGGGCGGCGTGGTGCAGGTGTGCGCCATCGCCGGTTTCTTCGCCGGGCTGTTCGTAGGCGCGCTGCTGGCGTCGCGGACGGTCGGGTGGGCCCACAGCCCGACGGCCCGCACGGCGGTGGCGCTCTCGACCATGCTGCTCGTCGCCTTCAGCTTCGGCATGGTCGGACGGATCCTGGGCGGCATGCTCACGAGCCACGTGCGGCCCGGCCCGGCCCGCTCGCTCGACTCGGCGGCCGGGGTGGTCGTCGCCGTGGTCGCCGCCCTGGTCACGGTGTGGCTGCTGGCCAGCACCATGGTCAACAGCTCGTCGGTGGCTCTCGACAACGCCATCCTCCAGTCGAGGATCATCAAGGGCCTCGACGACGCCCTGCCGGCGCCTCCCACCGTGTTCAGCCAGGCACAGGGGTTCCTGTCCGAGGAGGGGTTCCCCCCGGTCTTCGGCGCGCTGGCCCCCGCCTCGGCCCGACCGGTGCCGCTCCCGACCAATGCCGTGCTGCGCCAGGCGGTCGAGGCGGCCGGGAACTCGACGGTCAAGGTGGAGGGCTTCGGCTGCGGGGTGTTGCAGGAGGGGTCGGGCTTCGTGGTGGCGCCCGGGCTGGTGGTGACCAACGCCCATGTAGTGGCCGGGATCGCCAAGCCGCTGGTCCAGGTGGGCTCCACCCTGCGGGCCGTGCAGGTGCTGTCGTTCGACCCGTCCTTCGACCTGGCCGTGCTGCGGGTGCCCGGCCTGACGGCGCCGGCCCTCCACCTCGACCCGGCCACGGTCGCCCAGGGCACCCAGACGGTCGTGCTCGGCTACCCGGGCGGCGGCCCCTTCACGGCCGACGGGGCCGGGGTGATGGCCCTATTCCAGGCGGAGGGTCGCGACATCTACGGGCACGGGCTCACCGTCCGCAACGTCTACGAGGTCGACGCCCAGGTGCGGCCGGGCAACTCGGGCGGCCCGCTGGTGCTGCCCGACGGCGAGGTGGTGGGCGTCGTCTTTTCGCGCTCCACGGTCGACCAGGCCATCGGGTACGCCCTCACCTCGCCCGACGTGATCCCCCGGGTGGCCGCGGCCGAGCAGGTGCGCGCCCCTGTGGGCACCGGCGCGTGCGCAGCGGGGTGACCCGGCCGGGACACGCCCGATGCCGTCGGGCGCCGTTCGGGTCGGGCTAGACAGGGGAGATGGCGCTCCCCATCGAGGACTACGGGATCATCGGCGACCTCCACACCGTCGCCCTCGTCGGCCGGGACGGCTCCATCGACTGGCTGTGCCTGCCCCGTTTCGACTCCGGCGCCTGCTTCGCCCGGCTCCTCGGCACGGACGACCACGGCTCGTGGCGCATCTCGCCGCGGGGTGCCCACCGGGCCACCCACCGCCACTACCGGGGCGACACCCTGGTGCTCGAGTCGGAATTCGTGACCGACGAGGGCACGGTGCGGATCGTCGACTGCATGCCCATCCGCCAGGAGCATCCCGAGGTGGTCCGGCTGGTGGAGGGCGTGCGGGGCACCGTCACCATGGAGATGCAGCTGACCATCCGGTTCGGCTACGGCCAGGTGGTTCCCTGGGTGCGCCACACCGACGGCACGCTCAGCGCCGTGGCCGGGCCCGATGCGCTCTCGTTGTGGACGACGGTGCCGACCCACGGGTCCGACCTCTCGACCGTTGCCGAGTTCACCGTGTTCGAGGGCCAGACCGTGCCCTTCTCCCTGTCGTGGTACCCGGCCAACGGCGTGCCGCCCCGGCCGATCGACGCCCGGTACGCCATCGCCGACACGGAGCAGTGGTGGGAGGAGTGGGTGGCCCAGTGCACCTACGACGGCGAGTACCGCGACGCGGTGGTGCGCTCGCTCATCACCCTGAAGGCGCTGACCTACGAGCCGACCGGGGGCATCGTGGCCGCACCGACCACCTCGCTGCCCGAGACGCTGGGGGGCGGGCGCAACTGGGACTACCGGTTCTGCTGGCTGCGCGACGCCACGCTGACGCTCGAGTCGCTCATGCGCGGCGGCTTCTACCAGGAGGCGATGGCCTGGCGGACGTGGCTGCTGCGGGCCACGGCCGGCGATCCGTCGCAGATGCAGATCATGTACGGGGCGGGGGGCGAGCGCCGGCTCGACGAGTGGGAGGTCGACTGGCTGCCGGGCTACGAGGGGTCGGCGCCGGTCCGGATCGGCAACGCCGCGGCCGGGCAGTTCCAGCTCGACGTCTACGGCGAGGTCATGTCGGCCCTGTACGAGTCGGTGCACCAGGACGACCCGGACGCCGGGCCGGCGTGGGAGCTCCAGCTGGCACTCATGGAGTTCCTCGAGACGGGCTGGCGCGAGCCGGACGACGGGATCTGGGAGGTGCGGGGGCCACGCCGGCACTTCACCCACTCGAAGGTGATGGCGTGGGTGGCCATCGACCGGGCCATCCGCACGGTGGAGGAGCACGACGTCGACGGACCGGTGGAGCGGTGGCGCGAGATTCGCCAGGAGATCCACGACCAGGTGTGCGACCTCGGCTTCAACACCGAGAAGGGGTGCTTCACCCAGTACTACGGCTCCGACCAGCTCGACGCCAGCCTGCTGATGATCCCGCTGGTCGGGTTCCTGCCGGCCACCGACCCCCGGGTGCGCTCGACGGTGGAGGCCATCGAGCGCGAGCTGGTCGAGGGCGACTTCGTGCTGCGGTACCGCACCCAGGACTCCGGCGACGTGGACGGCCTGTCCGGGCGGGAGGGGGCCTTCCTGGCCTGCTCGTTCTGGCTGGCCGACTGCCTGACGCTGATGGGGCGGCAACAGGACGCCCGGCGGCTGCTCGACCGGCTGATGGACCTACGCAACGACCTGGGGCTGCTGGCGGAGGAGTACGACCCGGTGGCCGGCCGGCTGGTGGGCAACTTCCCCCAGGCGTTCTCCCACGTGTCGCTGGTCAACTCGGCGGCCAAGATCGGGGGCCACGAGAAGCCCACGTCGGACCACGTGTTCCTGGGCCTGGCCCGTCAGGCCATGACCAAGGGGAGCGCCCCGCGGGCCGGGCGGCACCTGACGGCGCCGGGTGACCCGGCGCTGCGCAACCTGGTGGCGAAGGTGGCCAAGCGCCCGGCCCGGCAGCGGCCGACGTCTCGGGTGGGTGGGACGACGGCGGCCGGCAAGACGGTGGGGCGCCCGGCTCGCAAGGCCATGACCAAGATCCCACCGGGCGCGCTGGAGCGGGAGGGCACCCGCAAGGTGGTGCCGACGCCGACCGCGAAACCGGCCCGCAAGGTGACCACGCCCACGAAGCCGGCCAGGGCAACCCGGACGACGAAGGCCGCCAAGACGACGAAGGCGGCAAAGGCGACGAAGTCCACGAAGGCCGCCAAGGTCACCAAGGCGACGAAGTCCACCAAGGCGACGAAGTCCACCAAGGCCGCCAAGGTCACCAAGGCGACGAAGTCCACCAGGACGACGAAGGCCCCGGTCCGCAAGGCCAGGGCCACGGGTTCCACGCGTCGGAGTGGACGCTGACGACGACGTGAGTGGCCACCACCACAGCCCGGGCGACCACCACCACGGTCACCCGTTCGATCCCGACGACCCGACGCCCCTGCCCACGGGGACCCGCATCGCCGAGGGGGTGCTCGAGCTCGACACCCTGCTGGGTGGATGGGAGCGCGTCACCGCCGGGTACCTGATCGAGGGAGACGCGCCGGTACTGGTGGAGACGGGCAGCCAGAGCTCGGTGCCCGCGCTGCTCGCTCATCTCGACCGGCTGGGCCTGGCGCCGGGCGACCTGGCCGGTGTCGTGGTCACCCACATCCACCTCGACCACGCCGGCGGAGTGGGCGACGTCGCCCGAGCCTTCCCCGGGGCGACGGTCTACGTGCATCCGAAGGGGGCGAGGCACCTGGCCGACCCGACCAAGCTGGTCGACTCGGCCGCCCGTGTCTACGGACCGCTGCTCGACTCACTCTACGGAAGGCTGGACCCGACCCCGGCCGAGCGGATCCACGCCCTCGAGGACGGTGAGGAGATCCGGGTGAGCTCCAACCGCGTGCTCACCGCCGTCGACTCACCCGGTCATGCCAAGCACCACCTGGCCCTGCACGACAACTGGAGCGGCACGCTCTTCGCCGGCGACGCGGTGGGGGTCAAGCTGCCCGACGCCGGCGTGCTCCGGCCGTCGACGCCCCCGCCCGACTTCGATCTCGACCAGGCCCTCACCTCGCTCGGCCGCTTCGCCGAGCGGCGTCCCACCGGGCTGGCCCTGGCCCACTACGGGCTGCTGGCCGATCCCCTCGACGTCCTCGACGAGGCGGACGGCACTCTGCGTCGGTGGGCGGACGTGGCCGAGCGCGCCCTCCGGGACGGGCGCGACATCGCCGACGCGCTGTCCGAGGCCTTCGCCGCCGACCTCGACGGCGTCCCGGAGGAGCACCGCGAGAAGCTCGAGGTCATGAACGGCGTGCACTCCAACGCCGCCGGCCTGCAGCGATGGTTGTCGGGGCGCAGCGGTGGGGACGCACCGGCCGCCGGTCACCCGGCGCCACCGCAGTCCAAGTCCGGGCCGGTCAGTCCCGCTCGACCCGTCGGAGCCCGCCGGTCGGGGTCCACGACTCCACCACGAGCCGGGTTCCCTCCGGGTTGAGCCCGGTCACCACCACCTCGTCGATGTCGGCCACGAACATCTGCCCGTCGGGGGCGTCCTCGCCCGGGACCGGTCCGTCGGTACGGGCACGTCCTGCCACCTTGGCCTCTCCCGGCCACTCGGCCTCCTTCCCCTCGACGGGGTGGAAGGTCGGTCCGTGCAGGGCGAAGCGCGGGTCGCGCTCGAGGTCGGCGCCCTTGCGGGAGCCGGACATCGAGCCGAATCGCAGGTCGCCCTCGGTGATCTCGCACTCGATCCCGGAGATGCGCGGCGAGCCGTCCGCCCGGAGGGTGGCGATCGTCTTGTGCCGACCGGCGTCGAGGAGGTCGCGGACCCGGCGGGCGAACGCCGGCTCGGAGGTGTCGAATTCGTCCCAGGTCGCCATGGTGCAGAGACTACCGAGGTCGCCGGCGGTCGCCCTGTCGAGCCTCCGCCTCAGCTAGCGGTGAGCCGGCGCGTCAGCGCGCCCGCGTCCATCACTCCCTCTCGTCCTCGATCGAGGCGAGCCCCCGTCCAGGAGTTGTCGACGATCGTTACGGGGTCGCCCTCGGGTCCGACCAGTCCACGCCTGGGCGTCGTCGGGCCGACGCAGGTGCAACCGAGGTTGCCACAGTGGAGGCGTCGTCCCTGCTCAAGAGAGTTGTTTGAGCGGTCCCGCAGCGGGCAAGAACATCCCGTGCGGGCCACACGTGACGACGTCGCCGACGCCATCGCGCGCCTGGTCGGCGCCAACCGCGACGTACGGACGCAGTTCGAGGAGAACGAGCGCCTCCTCCTCGACTCCCTCCGCCGCCTCGAGTCGGGGGAGGCCGTCGAGTCGATCCTCCGGCGCCTCCCGACCAGGGAGGAGCGGACGGCCAACCTGGACGCGGTCCGCACCTACTACGAGGAACGGCACGCGCTCCGCAAGGCGACCATCCGTGCCGCCCTGGCCGAGGGGATGGCTATCGACGAACTCGCCACGCTGTACGCCGTACCCCACGACGTCATCGCCGGGTGCGCGGCCACCGGGCTCATGCCGACCGACCCCTGAGGACCGAGCGGCCGTCCCGGCTCACACGTGTCGTGAGTAGGAGCGCACGGCCAGCGGGACGAACACGGCGGCCACGGCCGCGCAGCCGAGCAGGGCCCAGCCGACCTGGGCGGTGACGGCGCCGTCGTTCATGAGGTCCCGTAGCGCGGACACCACGTGGGACACGGGGTTGATCCGGGTGAAGGACTGCAGCCACCCCGGCAGGGTGTCGACGGGCACGAAGGCGTTGGACAGGAAGGCCAGGGGGAACATGATCATCATGGACAGGCCCTGGACGGCGCCGGCACTGCGGGCGCGCGTGCCGACCCACAGGAAGATCCATGCGATCGACCAGCCGGTCACCATGGCCAGGAGGATCCCGGCGACCACCCCGGGCACGCCGCCGCCGGGTCGGTAGCCCATGAGCAGGCCGACAACCAGGGTGATGACGGCGGCGATGGCGTAGCGGGCGAGGTCGGCCAGCATGGGGCCGGCCAGCGGGGCGATGCGGGCGATGGGGAGGGACCGGAACCGGTCGAACACACCCTTGTCCATGTCCTCACGGAGCTGGATCCCGGCGCCCACACAGGCGGTCACCGTGGTCATGGCGATGATGCCGGGGATGAGGGTGGGCAGATAGTGGGCGGTGCTGCCCGACACGGCGCCGCCGAACATGAGCCCGAACATCAGGGTGAAGAGGATGGGCATGGCGGTCACGTCGACCAGCTGCTCCGGGTTGCGGCGCATCTTCACGAGTGCCCGCCATGCCAGCGTGGTGGTCTGGGTGGCGGCCTCGACCGGGCGGACCGAGGGGTGGACGGTCCGGGCCGCCGGACGGGGCGGGGCGGGCGGTGGGGTCGTGATGGTGGTCATGCGTCCTCCTGTGCGGTGGGGGTGTCGGTGGGGTGGCCCGTCAGGGCGAAGAACACCTCGTCGAGGGTGGGCTGCTCGACGGTGGCGTTGGTGATGTCGATCCGGTGGTCGCGCAGGGCGACCAGCACGTCGGCCGCCTGGTTGGCGTCGCCGAGGTTGACGCTGAACCCCGTCCCGGTGGCCGAGACGACCGGCGCGTCGCCGGTGACGTCGGCGGCCAGGCCCGAGGCGGGGGCGGTGTCGGCGGCGTCGGCCAGCTCGACCCGGAGGCTGGACGCCCCGATCTGGGCCTTCAGCTGGTCGGGGGTGCCTTCGGCCACCTTGTGGCCGTGGTCGATCACGGCGATGCGGTCGGCCAGGGCGTCCGCCTCGTCGAGGTACTGCGTGGTGAGCAGGATGGTCGACCCGTCGGCCACCAGGCGTCGGATGGTGTCCCACATCCGGTTGCGGTTGCGGGGGTCGAGGCCGGTGGTGGGCTCGTCGAGGAAGAGCAGGGCGGGCCGGGTGATGAGGCTGGCCGCCAGGTCGAGGCGGCGGCGCATCCCCCCGCTGAACTGCGACAGCGGCCGGTCGGCCGCCTCGGTCAGGTCGAACGCGGCGAGCAGCTCCTCGGCGGTGCGGCGGGCCTCCTTGGACGGGAGGCCCTGGAGCCGGCCGAACATCCAGAGGTTCTCGGCGCCGGTCAGGTTCTCGTCGACCGAGGCGAACTGCCCGGTGACGCCGATCAGCTGGCGCACGGCATGGCCCTCACGGGCCACGTCGTGCCCGAACACGGTGGCCTCGCCCCCGTCGATCGGGAGGAGGGTGGCCAGCATGTTGAGCATGGTCGTCTTGCCGGCGCCGTTCGGGCCGAGCACGCCGAAGATCTCGCCCTCCTGCACCGTCAGGTCGATACCGTCGACGGCGGTCGTGCCGCCGAAGCGCTTGGTCAGACTGCGGGCCTCGACGGCAGCCGACGCGGCGGTAGGGATTCCGGCGCCGGCGGTGGGGCCGAGGAGACCGGAAGGTGGGTTGTGGGGGAGATCGAGTGTCATGGTGTTACTCCAAAGTTCGTGTTACACAAAGAATAGTATCACTCAATCCTTTTGTCTACACTCGGCCGTGATGGCCAGCGACCACGACACCGACGAGCCCACGTTGGAGGAGGTGCTCCGGCTCTTCGCCCAGGCCCAGGCCGACGAGTCGGCCTACCCGGACGAGGGCCTGCGGGAGCGGAAGAAGCGCCAGAACCGCCAGCGGATCTCCAACGTGGCGACGGCGCTGTTCCTGGTGCGGGGGTTCGACCAGGTGACGGTGGCCGAGGTGGCGGCGGCAGCCGAGGTGTCGGAGCAGACCGTCTTCAATTACTTCCCGACCAAGGAGTCGTTGTTCTTCGACCGGTCGGAGCCGACGATCCGCACGGTGGCCGACGCCGTCCGGGTGCGGACGTCGGTGCCCCTGGTCGAGGTGGCCGTGGCGTCCATCGCCAGCGAGATCCACCCGGGCCGCTGGGCCGACATCGACGATGCCGGCCAGCTGCGGCTGATCCGTCGCTTCTGCGAGGTGGCTACCGGGTCGCCGACCCTGGTGGCGTCCCGGTTCGCCGACCTCCAGCTCTTCGTCGACGAGGTGTCGGTGGCCATGGCCGAGCGGGTGGGTGCCGACCCGGGGGACCCCGACGTACACCTGGCCACCTTCGTCCTCGCCGGCCTGGTGGGCGTCCGGGTCCAGTCGGCCTACCGGCACGCCCAGGAGGTCGACTCCTTCGCCGAGCTGACCGAGCGGATCCACGCCGACTTCCTGGCCGCCGCCCAGGTGGCCGAGCCGTCGCTGAGCGCCTTCGACGTGGTCCGGCGCTGAGCGGGCGTACTGCCCGCCAAGCGTTCTTGGTCACCGCCGTGGGCGTGAGGACGGGACCGTCCGTCGTGCTGGTGGCCTTGGTGGGACGGCTTTCGAACCCTGAGTTCCGGGAAATCCTTGAGGAACTCCTGGTCATCCGGAACTTGGCTTGCCCATCACCTATGGGCGAGCTTCCGGCCCCTCCCCAGTGACACGTGACCGATTCTCATCCCCCGGTGGGCTTGTCGACCCGTTTGAGGCGCTCCAGGAGCCACGCCGTGTCGAGATGGCTCTCGACGGCGTCGGCAAGCTGGTCACATGTCGTGTCAAGTGTGGTGGGGACGGCACCGGCGAACGCCGTGAGAGCGGCCGGATCCTCGAATATGCCGTGCACGTAGAGGCCGAGCACATTGGCGCGCCCGAATGCGCGACCGTCAGGCACGATGTGAATTTCTTGAGGTGCACGAGTGACGCCGTGTCGGATCTCGTAGCCCGATATCCGGGATTCTCCGAGCCATGACCAAGGTGGGGCCAGCGATCCGAAGCGGACGGTGCTCCGGGTGGTCTGCTTCGATGGCTCGTAGTGAGTCACCATGGGGAGAAGCCCAAGGCCCTCTGCCGCTCCCTCCACCCCGTCAGGGTCCTCGATCCGCTGCCCGAGCATCTGAAGTCCCCCGCAGATGCCGAGCACGGCGATCCCGTCTTCTGCTGCTCGGGAAACGGCATCGGCGAGGCCAGTCTGGCGAAGCCAGGCAAGGTCGTTGGCGACGTGCTTGGACCCCGGGAGAACGATGAGGTCGGCGTCAGCGAGCTGGGCAGGTGCCCGCACCCAATTCACCCTCGCGACCTGCTGCAACTGTACGAACTCATCGAGGTTGGAGGCATAGGGACCGCATACGACGGATACTCGCGGTCCGTGTCCTGATCCGGTGAAGACGGTCGGTCCCTCTTCATCCGGGAGTCCGTGGTCTATCCAGGGGAGTACGCCGATCGTGGGAACTCCGGTAGCCGTCTCCAGGTCGGCGGGTGCAGGTGCCAGCAGCTCAGGATCACCGCGAAACTTGTTGAGGACGAAGCCCTCGATCCGTCGCCGCCATCCCGGACGCAGCAGGGCCCAGGTGCCGAAGAGGTGGGCGAATGCCCCACCTCGATCGATATCAGCGACCAGTGCAACCGGTGCGTCAGCAAGGTCCGCCACAGCCATGTTCACGATGTCGCTGGACCAGAGGTTGGTCTCGGCCGGGCTACCGGCGCCTTCGATGATCACCACGTCGAACTCGTCAGAGAGTGAGCGGAAGGCCTCGGTCACGTGTGGCCAGAGCCGGCTCGAGCGATCGCGCCACGGAGCCGACGTGAACGCTTCGTTGACGACACCGTTCAAGACGACCTGACTGCGCGTATTGCTCTCCGGCTTGAGCAGGATCGGATTCATGCGCACGTCGGGAAGTACTCCCGCTGCCAGCGCCTGCAGCCATTGGGCCGTTCCGATCTCGCCGCCCTCCACGACCCGGGCATTGTTGGACATGTTCTGCGCCTTGAATGGCGCCACCGACATGCCCTGCTGGTGCGCCCACCGGCAGAGCGCAGTGACGAGCAGGCTCTTGCCGGCGTCGCTCGAGACTCCTTGAACCATGAGTGCGGGCACGATCACATCCTACGATTCGATGTTCGCACCGCTCCCGGCTCGAGCTTCGGGCGGCATCTGCGACAAGGCCGTACCTCACTCGTCGAGGCCATGCCGGGACCGCCCTCGATTCGGGAGTCGAAGAGCGAGCAGCAGGCAGCGGCTGTCGTGCGCCCCGGGGGACTCGAACCACCCAACCTCCGGATTAAGGATCCGGTGCTCCACCGTTGAGCTAGGGGCGCGTCCGCAGCTTAGGCAAGACGGTGGACCTCGGAGTGGCGGCGCCCCCCCCGCTGCACCCGTTCCGGTCAGGCCTTCGTCACCGCCGAGGGCGGCGGGATGGTGCCGGCACCCTCGGTCAGGCAGGCCTGGGTCAACGCCGGGTCGGCCGGCGCCGGCAGCCGGGGCGGGGTGAGGAAGTGCGGCGCCGACTCGAGGTCGAGCATCCCGAACATGCCGGCGGCGTTGGCGTCCCGCCTGGTGAGTGCGGGCAGGTTCCACTTCTCCTCGACGGTCCTGAGGATCGACGTGTGGTCGTAGACGGTGTGGGAGACGTGGTCCCGACGGGCGTAGGGGCTCACCACGCCCGCCGGTACCCGGAAGCCGTACCGGTCGAACCCGCCCGGCGGATCGCCGGCCGCAAGGGTGGGCGGCACGTCGTCGGGCGGCACCGCCACCGGGGGCGGCACGTGGTCGTAGTAGCCCCCGTGCTCGTCGTAGGTCCAGATGAGCATGGTCGACTTCCAGCCCGGGCCGGACATGACGGCGTTGACCACCTTGCCGATGAACTGGTCGCCGAACTGGACGTCCTGCGGGTCCTCCTCCGACGACCTGTCGTAGTCGGGCTCGACGAGGCTGAACGAGGGGAGGCTGCCAGCGGCCGCGTCGGCGTAGAACTGGTCGATGCCGGCCAGGCCGGCCCGCATCTTCGGATCGTTCAGCAGCGGCAGGAAGACCCCGAGGGTCGGCAGGCTGGAGTAGTAGTCCCGCCAGGTGATGCCGTGGGTGTCGAACTGCTGGAAGATGACGCCGTTGGGCGGCAGGGGCGACGGGAAGGTGTCGTCGATCAGGCCGAGGGAGGTCCCGGCGATGAGATAGCGGCGGTTGGGATCGGTCTGGGCCATGGCCGAGCAGAAGTAGCGGTCGGCGATGGGGAACGTCGCGGCCATCCCGCAGGTGAACGGCAGGTCGTCTTTCGTCAGGTACCCCATGGCCTCGGCGGTCGTGCCGGTGACGAATCCGTCCATCTTCCCGTCGGCGTAGGCCTCGTGGGCCACCTTCCAGTCGTTGCCGATGCCCTTCGTCTGGCACTCGGTGGGCATGTGGAATGCGTGCACCCGGTTGCCGTGGCCATCGGGGTTGGTGGCCGCCGGCCGTCCGGCACCGTCGAGGGCGAAGCCGTCGCCCCGGCCGATGAGCCCGAGCACGTTGTCGAAGGAGTGGTTCTCCATCATCACCACGACGATGTGCTCGATCTCCTTGAACTGCTCGGTCCCGGCCGGCAGATGGGGATACGGGAGGGAGCCGGCCTGCCGGACGGCCGTCGCCGCCCCGGCCGCGGTCGTCGTCGTGGCCGAGGACCGGGAGGACGAGCTGCAGCTCTCGAGCAGGAGCGAGCCACCGACGAGCGCTCCGCCGAGCAACTGCCGCCGGGTGATGCGCATGGCGTGAACGTAACACCTTGCTTCTGGACGACGCCCCGCCGGGGATGATCGGAGTGACGGACCTCTCCTAAGATGTCGGCTCCCACCCGGGTCCCGACCGGCCCGGGTCCCCAGGAGAGCAGATCCAGCCGTGACCAACGAGACCGACCCGTCACCCGACGAGGAGGCGACCGCCCCCACCATCGACGCCCTCATCGGTGAGCGGCGCAGGAAGCGTGAGGAGCTTGCCGGTCAGGGGATCGATCCCTACCCGTCGCGCTTCGACCGCACCGCACTCGCCGACGACCTGCACGAGCACCACACCGGGCTGGACCCGGACACCCGCACGGGGGAGCAGGTCCGGCTGGCCGGCCGGGTCACGGCCGTGCGTCGGCACGGCAAGCTCTCCTTCGCCACCCTCGCCGACACGTCGGGTGCCATCCAGCTGCTGCTGCAGTCCTCGACCCTGGACGCCGCCGCGTCCGCCGTCCTCGACGCCATCGACCTGGGCGACTGGGTCGGCGCCGAGGGCGAGGTCATCACCTCCCGTCGCGGCGAGCTGTCCGTGGACGTGACGGCGCTCACGCTGCTGGCCAAGGCCCTGCGCCCGCTCCCGGACAAGTGGCACGGGCTGACCGAGACGGACACCCGCTACCGGCAGCGCGAGGTGGACCTGCTGGCCAACCCGGACAGCCGCCGGGTCTTCGACATCCGCTTCAAGGCCATCGCCGCGATGCGCCGTCACATGGAGTCCGAGCACTTCGTCGAGGTCGAGACCCCGATCCTGCAGCCCCAGGCCGGCGGGGCCATCGCCCGGCCCTTTCTCACCCACGCCAACGCGCTGGACATCGAGCTGAGCCTGCGGATCGCCCCCGAGCTGTACCTGAAGCGCCTGGTCGTAGGCGGCTACGAGCGCGTCTTCGAGATCGCCCGTAACTTCCGCAACGAGGGCGTGAGCACGCGCCACAGCCCGGAGTTCACCGCGCTCGAGGCCTATCGGGCCTTCGGCGACGTGACCGACGGCATGGACCTGACCGAGGCCCTGGTGGCCGCGGCCGCCCGCGAGTCGATCGGCCGCTTCGACGTGGCCTTCGGCGACGCCCGGATCGATCTCACCCCGCCCTGGCCCCGGCGGCAGCTCCTCGACCTGCTGGAGGAGCGCCTCGGTCTGCGGGTCCATCCCACCGACGACGTCGACCGGCTCCGGGCCGTGTGCGAGCAGCACGGCGTGGAGCCGTTGCCGGAGTGGGGCCCGGGCAAGCTCGTCTTCGAGCTCTACGACCAGGTGCTGCTGCCCGAGCTCCTCGAACCGGTCCTGGTGACCGGCTTCCCGGTGGAGGTGTCGCCCCTGGCCCGCCACACGGCCGACGACCCGACCATGGCCGACCGCTTCGAGCTCTGCATCGTGGGCCGCGAGTTCGCCAACGGGTACTCCGAGCTCAACATCCCCGAGGAGCAGGCCGAGCGGTTCGAGGTGTCGGCGGCGGCCAAGGCCCGAGGGGACGCCGAGGCACACCCGGCCGACCAGGCGTTCGTGCGCTCGCTCCAGTACGGGCTGCCGCCGACGGCCGGCATCGGCATCGGCATCGACCGGCTGATCATGCTCCTGGCCGAGGTGGACGCCATCCGGGACGTGATCCTGTTCCCCATGCTGCGCCCCGAGTCGGCCGGCTGACGCGGACGGGCGAAACACGTGCGGGCGACGACCCCCGCCGGGTAGAACGGGTCGCGACCCGTTCCAGCGCCCACGGCGCGCCGTCCCCGGAGGCACGGAGTGACCACCACCGAGCAACGTCCCGATGTGCACGGCTCACCCTCGGAGGGGCGCCCGGCCGAGGAGAGCGCCCTCGCCCGGCTGGCCGCCTGGTGCCACGACCACCGGTGGTGGGTCCTGGTCATCTGGGTGGTGGGCCTGGTGGGGGTCAACGTGCTGGCCCAGGCCGCCGGCAGCAACTTCTCCAACAACCTGTCCGGCGGGACGCAGTCGGCCCAGCAGATTCTGAACCAGGACTTCCCGGCCTTCGCCGGCAGCCCGGCCCAGGTGGTCGTCACCACCGCCGGCGGCTTCACCGACCCGGCCGAGCGGGCCCGCACCGAGCGGCTGGCCGCCGAACTGACGTCGCTGCCCCACGTGGCCTCGGTCACCAGCCCCTTCAGCGCCGCCGGGGCGTCGCAGATCTCCCGTGACGGCCATATCGGCTTCGTCCGGGTCAACTTCGACGAGGCGGCCGGCGACCTGCCGACCGCGGCCGTCCAGAAGGTGATCGACACGGCCCAGTCGTACGCGACGGCCGATTACCACGTGGCCCTGGGCGGCGAGGCGATCGGGCTGGTGGCCGGGGCCAAGCCCGGTCCGAGCGAGGGCATCGGGATCATGGCGGCCATCATCATCATGCTGCTGGCCTTCGGCTCGGTGGTGGCGATGGGTCTGCCCATCATCACCGCCCTCTTCGGCATCGCCGTGGCCTTCGCCGTGCTCGACCTCCTGACCCACGTCGTCACCACGCCTGTCTTCGCCCCCGAGATCATGGCCATGATCGGCCTCGGCGTGGGCATCGACTACGCCCTGTTCGTGGTGACCCGCTACCGGCAGGGCCTGGCCGAGGGCCGTGAGCCACGTGGGGCGGTGGCGGTGTCGCTGGCCACGTCCGGCCGGGCCGTGGTCTTCGCCGGGACGACGGTCATCCTGTCGCTGCTCGGCCTCTTCCTGCTGCAGCTGCCGTTCATGCGGGGTCTGGCCATCGGCGCCATCGCCGCCGTCGTGCTGGTGATGCTGGCGGCGACCACGCTGCTCCCGGCCATGCTCGGGTTCTCCGGCCGGGCCATCGACAAGCTGGCCATCGAGCGGCTGCTGCAGAGCGGGGCGGAGCCCGACGAGCGGGGCTTCTGGTACCGGTGGAGCCGCGGCATCCAGCGCCACCCGGTGGCGGCCGGGCTGGCGGCCGTACTGGTGCTGGTGTGCCTCGCCCTGCCGATGTTCTCCATGCGCCAGGCCTTCACCGACGCCGGCAACGACCCGGCGACCACCACCACCCGCCAGGCGTTCGATGTCCTGGCCACCGGCTTCGGTCCCGGATTCAACGGGCCGCTCGTCATCGCCGCCCGGGTGCCCGAGGGGGGCTCGCAGGCGGTGCAGCGGCTGGACACCGCCGTCCGGTCCACGCCGGGGGTGGCCTTCGTGAGCCCGGCCCAGTTCAACGCCTCAGGTGACGCCGCCGTCCTCGTGGCCTACCCGACCACCGCGCCGCAGGCGGCCCGGACCGAGGCGCTGGTCCACACCCTGCGCGACCACACCATCCCCGGGGTGACCGCCGGCACCGGGGTCACCGCCTACGTCGGCGGCGAGACGGCAGGGTCCGTCGACGCGGCCACCTACCTGTCGAACCGGCTGCCCTGGGTGATCGGCACCGTGCTGCTGCTGTCCTTCCTCCTCCTCATGGCCGTGTTCCGCTCGGTGGCCATCCCGGTCAAGGCGGTCATCGTCAACCTGCTGTCGGTCGGCGCCGCCTACGGCGTCATCGTGGCCGTCTTCCAGTGGGGGTGGCTCGGGGGCTTCTTCGGCATCGGGGCGACCGGACCGATCGACCCGTGGATCCCGCTGATGATGTTCACGATCCTGTTCGGCCTGTCCATGGACTACGAGGTGTTCCTGCTGTCGCGGATCCGCGAGGAGTGGCGCCGGACGGGCGACAACTCGTCGGCCGTGGCCGACGGTCTGGCCAAGACGGCCCGGGTCATCACCGCGGCCGCCGCCATCATGATCTGCGTGTTCGGGTCGTTCGTCTTCGGCGACCCGCTCCATGTGCTGAAGGTGTTCGGCCTGGGCCTCGCCTCGGCCATCCTCATCGACGCCACCCTGGTGCGGATGGTCCTCGTCCCGTCGATCATGGAACTGCTGGGTCCGGCCAACTGGTGGATGCCGCGCTGGCTGGACCGGATCGTCCCCCGTCTCGGTGTCGAGGTCGACGTGACGCCGCCCGACCCCGGTGCGACCCCGACCCCGACCCCTGCGCCGGCCGGGACGGCCTGATCCGGGTCCTCCCGGTCGGGCGGACCGTCGTCCGGCGCCCGGGGTGCGCGCCCAATTAGTCTCCGGGCATGGCACGCGAGGTGGTGACCGGCTACTGCTGGCCGCAGAGCGCGGTCGGGGGTGACGAGGTCGGGCTGCACCTGTCGTCGTCCGGTGGCCGACCCGTGCGGGTGGAGGTTGCCCGGGTGGGCGCTCGGCGCGACGTGGTGCTGCGGGCCGACGCGGTGGCGGCCGGGGAGCACGCCGTCCCGTCCCGGGCGTCCTCCGAGGGCTGCGGCTGGCCGAGCGCGCTGTCCATCCGCGTGGACCCGTCGTGGCGCTCCGGCTACTACGAGGTGCTGCTCGAGATCGACGTGGGCGACAAGGTGCGTCGCGATCGGGCCTTCTTCGTGGTGCGGCCGACCGGCGGGGCCCGCATCGTCCTGGCGCTGGCCACCAACACGTGGCACGCCTACAACGACTTCGGCGGGACGAACCTCTACAACGGCGGCACCCATGTCGCCATGCGGCGGCCGATGGCGCCTGGGTACCTGTTCAAGCCACCCGGCAAGGGCCGGCGCGTCACCGGCACGGGCGAGCCCGATCCCCAGAACGCCGCCCACGTCGGCTACCTCCAGCTCAACCACCTGTCCGGCTGGGCCGGGTCGGCCGGCTGGCCCGACTGGGAGCTCCCCTTCCTCCAGTGGGCCGAGCACGAGGGGTTCGAGGTCGCCGTGTGCTCGAACGCCGACCTCGAGGAGCACCCCGAGGTGCTGGACGGCGCCCGCCTCTACCTGTCGGTGGGCCACGACGAGTACTGGTCGCGGGGGATGCGCGACACGGTCGAGGGATTCGTCGCCCGGGGCGGCAACGCCGCCTTCTTCTCGGGCAACACCTCGCTGTGGCAGGTGCGGATCGAGGGCGACGACCATGACGTCATGATCGGCTACAAGGCGTTCCTGAAGAGCGACCCGGTCCTCGGCACCGACCGCGAGTCCGAGACCACCACCTTCTGGTCCGACGTGGTCGTGGCCCGGCCCGAGAACGAGATGACCGGTGTCTCGTTCACACGTGGCGGCTACCACCGCATCGGCCGCAACGTGACCTCGGGCGCCGGCGGGTACACCGTGCACCGGGCCGACCACTGGATCTTCGACGGTACCGGGCTCGGCTACGGCGACGTGCTGGGGGCGGAGGCAACCGTGGTGGGCTACGAGTGCGATGGCTGCGTCTTCACCTACCGCGACGGGCTGCCCTATCCGACCGGCGAGGACGGGACACCGGACACGTTCGAGATCCTCGGGTCGTGTCCGACCCGCCACTTCACGGCGGACACGGCGCCCCGGCCGCCCAAGCCGGGGGAGCCGAGTGAGCTCGAGTACATCGCCGCCCGGGTGTTCGGGACGAGGGACGAGGCGGCCGTCGACCGCATCCGCCACGGGCACGCGGTGCTGGGCGCCTACACCAACGACGCCGGCGCCACCGTGGTGACCTCGGGCTCCACCGACTGGGCCCACGGCCTGGCCGCCCGCGAGCCCCGGATCGAGCGCATCACCCGGAACATCCTGCACCGGCTGGGCTGACCGGCAGCCGGGCGTGATCACCGGGGAGATCGACCGGACCTCTTCGGGCATCCGGTCGACGGTCAGCCGGCGATCCCGCTCCCGATCAGCTTGACCCCGAGCACGAGCAGCACGACGAACATGATGACGGCGTTGTGCTCCATCATGAACGTCTTGATCGTCTGCAGCAGACCTGCGACCCGCCTCTCCGCCACCAGGAAGAGCACGACCGGACCGACGATGGTGAGCGACGCGATGACGACGAAGACCGTGACGGCCACGACGTCGCCACCGGTCGGGAGACCCTGTTGGGCGATGGCGGCGGCAGCTGCGGCCGTCAGGGCCAGGTTCTTCGGATTGAGTGCGGAGAGCGCCACGCCGAGGGCACCCGATCTCGGCGTCGTGAAGCCGTCGATGGCCGCCATCCATGTCGGCGTCTCCGGCTGGGCGCCCCCTCGGGGGCGCTTGCGCAGCTGTCGGAGCGCCATCAGGACGAACAGGACGCCGAGGCACAGGGTGCCCCACCGGACCCCGTCGGCACTGGTGCTGCCGGGAGTACTGGCTGGGACCACGAGCAGCACGACGGCGCTGACCGCCGCCAGGCCGACGATCCAGCCCAGGGCGAACGCGATCCCGGTGGAACGGGCCTTGGGCGTCCCGAGCATCAGGATGACCGCCACGATGGGCAGAGGGCTCAGGGCGACGCCGACGGCCGAAGGCAGCGACCCGCCTATCGCCTGACTGAGCATGTCCAGACGATAGGTCCCGACCGGGGGCCGTAGCGATGACCGTGCCGCGGAACGAGCGGATCACCCGGACGATCCAGACCGGCCCGGATCCTGCGGGCCGTCGGTAGGACCAGGATGGTCATCCAGCTCCCGCTCGATCCGCACCGGTCAGGCCCACGGACCGACCGACCGCGCCGGCCTCCACCCGGTTGGAGACGCTCAGCTTCCTGATCAGGTTCGAGACGTGCACGCTCGCCGTCTTCTTGCTGATGAACAGCTCCTCGCCGATCTGCGCGTCGGTCAGCCCATCGGTGAGCAGGCCCAGCACTTCGATCTCCCGGGGGGTGAGCCCCGCGCGCACTCCCGCCGACCGCCCGTGCGGTTCCGGCCGTGCCTCCAGTCCGATTCGGGCCGTCCGGGCCAGCGACTCGATGCGTTCGCGGAGTGGTACCGCCCCGAGTTCCACGGCGATCGCCCACGCGGTCCGGAGGCTTGCTGACGCTCCGGATCGGCGGCGGCTCCCGATGAGGAGCGCCTCCGCTTCGCGCCATCGGCAGTAGGCGACCTGGAACGCGTAGGCGAGGTGTGCCCAGGTGGAGGCGGCCCGATCCCAGAGCACGGGGTCGGATCCGGCCAGACGCGATTCCTCGGCCCGGCACTGCAGCGCCGACGCAGCAGCCAGGAGGATCGGGGACCCGTCCGGGTCGAGGGGCGCCGCGATGCGCTCCGCCTCCTCGGCCAGGGCTGCGGCACGCCGACGGAGCTCGTCCCGGCCGTCGACGGACCCACCGTCATCGGTACGGCGCTGTCCGGCCAGATCGACCAGGGCCTGGATGCCGAGAAGACACATCTGCGGGGTGTAGATGCGATCCTCGGTGATCGTCGCAAGGGCGAGTGCGTGGTCCACGTCATCGAGCGCGTCCTGGGGGCGTGCCCTCTCGAGGGCCAGCGCCGCTCGGAGCATGTGGAACTCGCCCCGGAACTGGACGTCCTCCAGGCTCCTGCTCCGGTCGTCCAGTCTCTTGATCGCGTCGGCGGCCTCGTCGAACTTCCCGCGGCGCAGCGCGACCTCCGCCTGGAGCATGTCGACGCTCATGGTGCAGTTGCCGGAGACAGTGTCCGCCTCGATGACGAGCGCCGTGGCCTCGTCCCATCGACCCAGGCGGAGCAGCGCGAACGAACTGTTGAGCGCAGCGGCGTTCAGCCGGATGCCGCCGAGCACCTCACCCGCTGCCAGACCGTCGAGGGTGACCGCCGCGGAGTCCTCCAACCGGCCTGCCAGGTACAGCAGGTGACTCAAGTTGGCGTAGGCCCGGTTGAGGGAGTCGGGATCCCTCAGGTCCTCGGCGATCTGCAGGGCGCCCCGGAGGAGGTCAATGCCCTCGTCGACAGTGCCCAAATGGGCGCGGACCACGCCCAGCGAATTCATGGCGTGCCCCGCCTCTGCACGTGCTCCAGCCGCCCAGGCGATGTCGATGGCCTGGGTACAGCGCTCCTGGGCCTCGGTGAAGCGGGACAGGAGCATGAGCCCCCGCCCCTGCTCGGCCAGGATACGCGCCAGCTCGACCGAGGGCGCATCCGCGGGGAGCACCGCCAGCGCCTCGCCCAGAGTCTGGAGCGAGGCCTGGGATTCGCCGATCGACCAGCTGTTCCGGCTCAGGCTGGCGAGGCAGACCGCCGCACGTACGGGATCAAGGGCCGGGTCGATCTCCGAGCATGCGGCCCGGGACAGTTCGACGGCCCGCCGGCCGTGCCCGGCGAGGTAGGCGGCGTCGGCAGCCGATTCGAGCACGGAGGCGTGGTCACGGCGCGACCAGGCCGAGGGGTCGGGCAGCCGGTCCCATGCCAGGAGGGCCCGTTCGTAGTGCGCCTGCGCCTCGGCGAAGGCGAAGACGCCGGCCGCCGCCTCGCCCGCGTGGATCGACGCCCGGAGGGCCTCCGGCCACCGTCCGGCCTCCCACCAGTGACCGGCCAGCTCTGCGACCGCGTGTCCGGGTCCGGTCGCGGACAGCTCCGGACGGGCTTCCAACACGGTGGCCACCCGTTGGTGGAGCTGGGTGCGATCGAACGCCGTCAGGCCCCCGGACACCGCTTCGTACAGCAGCGCGTGTCGGAACCGGTAGTCGGTCCCGTCGGCCCCGGACATCACGATGCGGTTGTCGACGAGCTCGCCCAGCGCGTGCTCGAACCGGTCGTCGGAGAGCTCGACGACTTCGGCGAGCAGGCGTCGATCGACCACCACGCCGATCGATGCCGCCGCGGTCAACAGACGTCGGGCGTCCACATCGAGGTGGTCCGTCCTCTGGAGGATGAGCCTCCGCATCTGCTCGGAGATCCCGGGCGACGTCGGCATCGTGGTGAGCTCCTCGATGAAGAAGGGATTGCCCCCCGACCGTCCGTGCACGGATTCGATGAGCGCCGCATCGGGGTCCCGTCCGAGGATGGTTCGCAGCATCGTGGCCGTCTCGTCGGGTCTGAGTCCCTGGAGTTCGAGCCGGACGACGTGGGGGTGCCGGCGGAGTTCCCGGAGAGGACCACGAATCGGCTGCTGGTCACCGAGTTCGTCGTTCCGGACGGTGCCCACGAGGAGGATCGGACTGTGACGCAGGTTGCGGGTGAGGAAGTCGAACAACTCCGCGCTGGCCGAGTCCGCCCAGTGCAGGTCCTCGAAGACGAGGATGGCTGGGGTCGCATCGGCCAGGGCGGCAAAGCTGGAGAGCATGGCGCCGAACAGGCGCGTCTTGTCGAGTGGCGCCGCCTGATCGCGCAGTTCGGCGCCGCCGCCGGTCCGCCGGCCCCGGAGCGGGAGCCCCAGGCCGTCGATGGCGGGTCCCAACAGATCGGTGGCCGTCCCGATCTCCAGCTGACGCACGACATCCTGGAGGACGCCGACGATCGGCCCGTAGGGGAGACCGCCCCCGTCGAACGGTGCGCAGGCGCCGGTCGCCACCAGGAGTCCGTCGTCCCGGGCCGCAGCGGTGAACACCTCGACGAGCAGCGACTTCCCGATCCCGGCTTCGCCCTCGACCAGGACGGTCACCTCCGGTGCTGCGGGATCCGGAATCGACCGCACGAGGTCGTCGAGGACCGCGAGTTCGGTATCCCTCCCGATCAGTCGAACGGAGGAAGGTCGAGCTTCCACGGGTCGATGATCCCACAGCGCCGGCCCGGCATCACCCGGGTCCATCGTCGACGGCGATCGCGGACGGCGGTCGCCCGACGCCCGGCTCGACGGTCAGCACGGCCCCCGGAGGTGGCCGGCCTGGCAGGTGACGCCGGATGCGCCCACCGTTGTCACCGCACGGGTGACGGCCGGGGTGGAGCGGGTCGTGACGTGGCCGACGGCGAACGAGATCCCGACGAGCACCACGACGGCGATCATGACGAGGGTCCGTCGGAGTCTGGGAACTGCAGGTCCTGCGGATGCGACCGCTGGTGACGTCATCGTGGAAGTCATGGGGGAGCCTCTCTGTCGTGGACCGACCGAGCTCGGTCCTGTCCACAACGATGGGCTACAGGAGCCCCCGTTCCATCGGGAGCCCTCCTTAGATCTCCCGTCACCACTACCTAGTTCCGTGGCCCGAGAGGCCTCGAGGCTGGTACGTGGGCACTAGGGCCCGGCGGAGGGCGTGGTCGGTCCGACGTTGGCGGAAGGGGGGGGATTCGAACCCCCGGAGGCTTTCACCTCACACGCTTTCGAGGCGTGCGCATTAGTCCGCTCTGCCACCCTTCCGCCGGCGAGTGTAACGGAGCGTAGGAGGGGGTCCGGAACGGTCCGGGTGAGCCGTGATGGTCCCGCCGCCGGGCTCCGGGTCAGGCCGCCACCAGGACGACGGTGCGGCCGAGGGCCCGGCGGGCCCGGTGCTCCTCGAGGGCGGCCCCGGCCTCCTCCATGGAGACCCTCCGCCCGATGTGGGGCCGGATGGACCCCTCGGCCAGCATCCGCAGCAGGTCGCCGTGGACCTCGTCGGCCACGTCCCGACCGAACGGGTTGAACCCGAACCGCCGCATGCCGGGGTCGACCTTGTCCACCCAGGCCACCATGACGCCCACGATGTCGATGTTGCCGATGCTGGCCATGCGCAGCGGTCGGCCGGTCATGCCGTTCTCGTCGTCGTCGGTGTACCCGACGGCCAGGTACCGGCCGCCCCGCGCCGTGCACCGCCACGAGCGCTCCACGAAGTCGCCCCCGGCCAGGTCGTAGACGACGTCGGCTCCCACGTCGTCGGTGGCCTGGAGCACGGCCTCGACGAAGTCCTCGGCCGTGTGGTCGATCACCAGGTCGGCGCCGAGCTCGGTGCACAGGGCCCCCTTGGCCGGTCCGCCGGCCACCGCGATCACCCGGGCCCCGGCGGCCTTGCCGAGCTGGATCCCGGCCGTGCCGAGGCCACTGGCCGCCGAGTGGACGACCAGCGTCTCACCGGCCGTCAGCCGGCCCCGCCGGAACAAAGCCAGGTGCGACGTGTGGAACGTCATGATGAACGCCGTCGCCTCGGCGTCGTCCAGCCTCTCCGGTGCGTCGAACACGGACACGGCGTCGGCCAGCGCGAACTCGGCGATGCCCCCGAGCGCGGTGGTGGTGATGGCGACCACCCGCCGCCCGAGCCACGACTCGGCTCCGGGGCCGGTCTCAGCCACCACACCGCAGACGTCCATGCCCAGCGTGTACGGCGGCGGTGTGGGCACCGACACCAGCTTGCCCAGGCAGCGGTCGATGTCGTTGAAGTTGAGGGAGGCGGCGCCCACCTCGATGAGCACCTGCCCCGGCCCGGGCGACGGCCGGTCCACCTCGCAGACGGCCAGGACCTCGGCCGGCGGTCCGTTCCTCGTGACCTGCACCGCTCGCATCCGTCCCCCTTCGCCCGACGCCGGGCGTCGGTTCGGTCGTCGCCCGCCCTCCGGGCACGGCGTGTGCGGCGAGCCTAGCGACGCGTCGTCGCCCTGGTCCGGGTGCCGAAGCGGTTGTGCGGTCAGCCGCGCCGATCGGCGAAGAAGCCGGTCAGCAGGGCGGCCGCCTCGTCGGCCCGCACCCCCGCCACCAGTGGCACCTCGTGGTTGAGCCGGGGGTCGGTGCACAGGTTGTAGAGCGACCCGCACGCCCCCGCCTTGGGATCGGCGGCCCCGAACACCAGCCGGCCGAGGCGGGCGGCGACCACCGCTCCGGCGCACATGGGGCACGGCTCGAGGGTCACCACCAGCGTGACGTCGCCCAGTCGCCAGGTCCCGAGCGCGGCGGCCGCATCGGCCAGGGCCAGCACTTCGGCGTGGGCCGTCGGATCACCCGTCCGCTCCCGTTCGTTGTGACGGGAGGCCACCACCCTGCCGTCGACCAGGGCGACCGCGCCCACGGGCACGTCGCCGTGCACCGTCGCCTTGGCGGCCTCCTCGAGCGCCAGGGCCATGGCGGTGTGGTCGTCCATGGCGACGAGCATACGGATCGGTCCGACGCGAGCGGTGCTGTGGCGTGCCGTGCGGAAAGGCTCCGGGCGCGAAGAAGCGGGGCCCGGGAGCCCCGCTGTGACCATCGTACCGCGGGGGTGGGGGCTTGTGGCAAGGAGGGCAGGTGTGCTGACAATGCACGCCACGCATGCCGGACCGGGCCGCCCACGACCGTGGGAGCGGACCCTTCCGGGAGGAGGGGACGTGGACGGAGTCAACGACGTCATCGGGTTCGAGGAGGTCCCTCCGGCGGCCGACAGGCTCGTGGGAGGCAAGGGGGCGCGGCTTGCCGAGCTCTCCCACCTCGCGGGCGTGCGGGTGCCGCCCGGCTTCTGCGTCACCACCGGGGCGTTCCGTCGGATGCTGGCGGCCGCACCGGCGGTGGGGCCCCTGCTCGACCGGCTGGCCGGTGTCGACGCGGGCGACGCCTCCGCCGTGGCGGACGTCAGCGCCGCACTGCGGCAGGCCGTCGTCGACGCCCCGGTACCGGACGACCTCGTCACGGAGGTCGGGCGCGCCCTCGACCAGCTCGGGCCTGGGGTGGCGGTGGCGGTCCGCTCCAGCGCCACGGACGAGGACCTGCCGACCGCCTCCGCCGCCGGGCAACAGGACTCGTTTCTCGACGTGGTCGGCCCCGAGGCGGTCGTCCACCACCTCCGACGGTGCTGGGCCTCGGTCTTCAACGAGGGGGCCGTCGCCTACCGGCTCCGGCTCGGGATCGACCACCGGGCCGTGGGGATGGCCGTCGTCGTCCAGGTGATGGTGGCCGCCGAGGCGGCGGGGGTGCTCTTCACCGCGGACCCGGTCACGTCCGACCGCCGGGTGGTGACGGTCGAGGCGGTGCCGGGCCTGGGTGACGCCCTCGTGTCCGGCCGGGTCGAGCCCGACCGCGCCGCGGTGCGTGACGGCGACATCGTGTCGAGGACGGTCGCCGCGGGGCCGGCTGACCGGGGGGAGGGGTCGGTGCTGACCGATGCCCAGCTCCTGGAGCTGGCCGCCCTCGGACGGCGCATCGAGGCGTTCTTCGATCGTCCCCAGGACGTCGAGTGGTGCCTGGCCGGCGGAGGGTTCCAGATCGTGCAGGCCCGCCCGATCACCACCCTCTTCCCCGTACCCGAGTCCGACGACGACGAGTTCCACGTCTACGTGTCGGTGGGCCACCAGCAGATGATGACCGACGCCATGCGTCCCCTCGGGCTCGACGTCTGGCTGCGCACGACGCCCCGGGCCATGGCGGTGGCCGGCGGCCGGCTCTTCGTGGACGTGGCACCGCTCCTCCGTGCACCCACCACCCGGGCGGGCGTCCTGGCCGCCTTCACCCGCTCCGACCCGCTCATCGGAGGTGCGCTCCAGGACGTGGTCGAGCGGGACCTCCTCGGACCACCGCCCGAGGGCGACCCGCCAGCCACCCCGCCGGGCGTGCCCGTCCCCGGTGCGGCGCCCGATCTGCTCGAGGCCGACGCGGACCTGGTGACCGCGCTGATCGACCGCAGCGAGGCCTCGATCGCCGACCTGGCCGCCGCCATCGCCCCGCTGCGGGGGACCGAGCTCGTGCAGTTCATCGGGGCCGACATCCTCGAGCTGCGGCGGGCCTTGTTCGTGCCCGAGAACATGCAGGTGATCACCGCGGCGGCCGAGGCCAGCCGGTGGCTCAACGAGCACCTCGAGGAGTGGCTCGGCGAGTCGAACGCGGCCGACGTGCTCACCCGGTCCGCCCCGCACGACGTGACCGCGGCGATGGGCCTGGCCCTGCTCGATGTGGCCGACGTGGCCCGCACCCGGCCGGCCGTCGTCGCCCTGCTCGAGGGGATGGCGCCGTCGTCCCCTGGCGGACCTGGCGACGGGGGGCTGCTCGAGCGGCTGGGCGAGGTCGAGGGTGGTCCTGAGGTGCGGGACGCCCTGATCGACTTCCTCGACGCCTACGGCATGCGCTGCGTCGGCGAGATCGACGTGACCCGGACCCGTTGGGCCGAACGGCCCGAGGCGCTGGTCCCCCTCCTGCTGGCCGACGTGCGCAACTTCGACCCCGGCGAACGGCTGCGCCGGTTCGAGGCCGGGCGCAGGGAGGCGGAGGAGGAGACCCGCCGGGTGCTGGAGCGGGTGGCCGGGCTACCCGACGGTGCGGCGCGGGCGGAGGAGACGGCCCGGATGATCGACCGGGTCCGCACCTTCAGCGGCTACCGGGAGTACCCGAAGTACGCCATGGTCAGCCGATACTTCCTGTACAAGCAGGCCCTACGGGCCGAGGCCGGCCGTCTGGTGGAGGCTGGCGTGCTCGGCGAGGCCGACGACGTCTGGTATCTGTCGCTCGACGAGCTGGAGGCGGCCCAGCGGTCCGGCCGGGTCGACCGCGGGCTCGTCGAACGGCGACGGCGCGACTACCGGGCCTCCCGCGCCCTCACCCCGCCCCGGGTCCTCACCTCCGACGGCGAGGTCGTGACCGGCGCCTACCGGCACGGCGCCCTGCCCGACGGCGCCCTTCCCGGCCTGGCCGTGTCGTCCGGGCTGGTGGAGGGCCGGGCCCGAGTCCTGGCCGACATGGGTGACGGACGGCTCGAGCCGGGGGACATCCTGGTCACGTCCTTCACCGACCCGAGCTGGACGCCGGCGTTCGTGGTGGTGGCCGGGCTGGTGACAGAGGTGGGTGGGCTCATGACCCATGGTGCGGTCATTGCCCGCGAATACGGCCTGCCGGCCGTGGTGGGGGTGGAGGGCGCCACCCGCCTGATCCGCGACGGTGCGCGGATCCGTGTGCACGGGACGGAGGGCTGGGTCGAACTGCTGGACTGAGCGACAGCAGGGGCGGTGGGGTCAGCGGTTGCGCCGGTGCCGGCGGATGACGCCGATGCCGAACCAGGCCACCCCGCCCACCAGCACGGCCACGAGGATCAGCAGCCAGATCGACACGCTGAAGTGCCAGACCAGGAAGTGGACCCGGACCTTCTCGGTGTTCTGGGCCATGAACACGATGAGGGCGCCGAGCGCCACCAGGGCGGCGATGGCGCCGCCACTCATCCGGCCCCGGCCCGGGTCAGCCACGGGATTCGACCGGCTCGTGCATGTGGCCCACCTCGTCCCTCAGCCCGTGGGGTCGCGGTAGTCGAGGGTGACGGCACCGATCTCGGCCAGCCACGCCTCCGTCTTCTCGACGGACCAGCCCCGGCCCTGGGTCAGGTGGAGGAAGACCTCGGGACTGACCAGGGCCCAGACCGTGTCGACCACGTCGGCCGGCGGCTCCTCGCCCAGGATGAGGGTGAGCCCGGCCGCCGTCAGGTCGCGCCTGTCGCCGTCGTAGCGGGCCAGCCGCGCCCGGGCGGCCTCGTCGCTGGCCGCCGCCTCCTGGAGCGCTTTCAGGATGGGCAGCGACCGGCGGAACACCTCGACGGTGTAGTGCACGCCCGTGCGGATGCGCTCCTCCCGGGTGCCCTCGGCGAACCGGGCGAAGTCCGGCCGGTCGGCCATGGCCGCCTCGCCGTCGTCCCCCACGATGGCCACCTCGACCACCTCCATCATGAGGGCCGACTTGGTCCCGAAGACGGCGTAGATGGTGTCGACCGAGGTGCCGGCCTCGGCCGCGATCATCGGGATGGTGGTGGCCGTCCAGCCGTGCTCGCCGAAGAGCGTCAGGGCGGCACCGATGATCGACCTCCGCGTCTCGGCGGCCTGTCGGGCCCGGAGCGGCGAGTGGTACCGCGAGGTGGACTTCGACGCCTTCTTCACTGCGACCACGTCCCTACCGTAACCCAAGTTCACTAAAGGTTCACTTGAACCAATCTATCTTTGGTTGTACCGTCCCCCCCCAGCCTGAGTGACAGGCGCGTGGGGCGAGGGTTCAGGAGGGCGACCATGGGGTGGAGCACAGGGATCGGGTCGGTAGCTGCACGGGAGGGGAGTGCGGCCGAACCGTCGCCCGGGAGGGGCCGTCGAGGACGGCGTCGCCTCCGGGCGGCCGTGGTCGCGCCACTGGTGCTCGGCGGGCTCACCACGGCCTCGGTTGCCGGCACCGGCGTCCTGGCCGCGGGCCCGGCCGCCGCCGCCACCACCCAGCTCTACGCATCGACGCAGGCCGGCTTCGCGACCTACCCCACCGTGCCCGCCGTCCCCTCCGGCGTGACCGCCGTGGGCGTCACCCTGATCGGCGGCAAGGGTGGCGGCACGCCCAACGGGGGTGGGGCCGGAGGCGTGACGACGGCCTGTGTCCCGGTGACACCGGGTGAACAGCTCTCGGTGATGATCGGCGCCGCCGGCGGCTCGGGCACGTCGTCCGGGGGGGTCGGTGGCGGTGGCGGTGGCACCGGACCCGGCGCCAGCGGTGGTGGCGCCTCCGCGCTGTCCTCGACGACCGGCACCGTGCTGGTCGTGGCCGGGGGCGGCGGCGGTGCCGGATCCAGCGGGTCCGGAGGTGCCGGCGGCGGGACGACCGGTGCGGGTGTCGCCGGCAGCAGCGGCGGCGGTGGGCTCGCCAACGGCACCGGTGGCACCGGGAGCCAGGGGAACGGCGGGAGCATCAACGGTTCGGGCGTCGGGGGTGGCGGTGGCGGCGGCAACGGCGGTGCGGCCGGCGGAGCGGGTGGCACCGGCACCGGCCAGGGCGGGGTCGGCGGCACCGACACCGCAGTCAGCGACTCGACTGGCGGCACCGGCGGGGCGGGCGACGGGACCGGCGGCAACGGGGGCCACGGCCTCAACGGCCAGTTCAACACCGACCCCGGCCCCGGTGGCGGTGGCGGTGGCGGGATCGGCTTCAGCGGCGGCGGCGGGGCCAGCGACTACGGCGGCGGCGGTGGCGGCGGGTACGGCGGCGGAGGCAGCGGCAGCAGCGGCGGTGGTGGTGGCGGATCCTCCTACGTCACCTCCACGGCCACCAGCCACACCTTCGCGGCGACCAACACCACCAGTGGCGGATCGATCACCATCGCCTACGACGGCCTCACCGGCGGCTGCCCGGAGCTCGTCCCGACCACGCCGACCATCTCCAACCTGCCGGCCGGCGGCACCTTCGGCGGGGGCTTCACGGCCACCGTCAGCACCACCGGTGACGGCGCCAAGTCGGTGACGTCCTCGACCACGCCGGTGTGCACGGTCTCCGGCCTGACCGTCAGCTACGTCGGGGTCGGCACCTGCACCCTGACGTCCCACGTGGGCCTGGGCACGAACTACGACCCGGCCGACGGGTCACCGCAGAGCTTCGTCGTCGGCCAGGCCACGCCGTCCACGCCGACCATCGCGAACCTGCCCGCCGGCGGCACCTACGGCGGCGGCTATTCCGCCACCGTCAGCACCAACGGCGACGGTGCGAAGTCGGTGACGTCGTCGACCACCTCGGTGTGCACGGCCTCGGGCCTGACCGTCAGCTACGTCGGGGTCGGCACGTGCACCCTCGCGGCCCAGGTGGCGGCGGGCACCAACTACGCCGGCGCCGGCGGCACCGGCCAGAGCTTCTCGATCGGCCAGGCCACACCGACCACGCCGACCATCTCGAACCTGCCGGCCGGCGGGACGCTGGGTGGCGGTCTCACCGCGGTGGTGTCCACCACGGGTGACGGGGTGAGGTCCGTCACGTCCTCCACCACGACGACGTGCTCGGCCTCCGGTCTGACCGTCAGCTACGTCGGGGTCGGCACGTGCACGCTGGTGGCCCACGTGGCGGTCGGCACGGACTATGCCGCCGCCAACGGGTCGTCGCAGAGCTTCTCGATCGGCCAGGCCACACCGACCACGCCGACCATCTCGAACCTGCCCGCCGGCGGCACCTACGGTGGCGGCTTTTCCGCCACCGTCAGCACCAACGGCGACGGTGTGAAGTCGGTGACGTCGTCGACCACCTCGGTGTGCACGGCGTCCGGGCTGAGCGTCAGCTATGTCGGGGTCGGTACCTGCACCCTGACGGCCCAGGTGGCCACCGGCACCAATTACGGCGGCGCGAGCGGGACGGTGCAGAGCTTCGCCGTCGACCAGGCCACGCCGACCACGCCGGCCGTCTCGAACCTGCCCGCCGGCGGCACCTACGGCGGCGGCTTCGTGGCCGTCGTCGCCACCAACGGTGACGGCGTCCGGTCGGTGACGTCGTCGACGTCCTCGGTGTGCTCGGTCTCCGGTCTGACCGTCAGCTACGTCGGCGTCGGCACCTGCACGTTGACGGCCCACGTGGCCGTCGGCACGGACTACACCGGCGCGGACGGCGTGGCCGAGAGCTTCGCCGTCGGTCAGGCCACACCGACCACGCCGGCCGTCTCGGACCTGCCCGCCGGCGGCACCTACGGCGGCGGCTTCGTGGCCACCGTCGACACCACCGGGGACGGCGCCACGTCGGTCACCTCGTTGACCACGTCGGCCTGCACCGTGTCGGGGTCGACGGTGACGTACGTCGGCGTCGGGACCTGCATCCTGGTGGCGCACGTCGCCACCGGCACCTACTTCCTGGCCGCCGACGGGTCTCCTCAGACCGTGTCGGTCGGCCAGGCGGCTCCGAGCAGCCCGGCCGTGGCAAACCTGCCCACCAGTGGGCTGTACGGGGGCGGCTTCTCCGCTGTGGTGGACACCACCGGCGACGGGGTGACGACCGTCACGTCGTCGACCACCGGTGTGTGCACGGCGTCCGGCCTGAGCGTCAGCTACGTCGGCGTCGGCACGTGCACGCTGACGGCCCACGTGGGCACCGGCACCGACTTCGTCGGAGCGGACGGCTCGCCCCAGAGCTTCGCGGTGGTCGTGTCCGGCTTCACGATCCTCACCACGTCGCTCCCAGTCGCCACCCCCGGCGTGGCCTACGGGCCGGTGACCCTGCAGGCGGCCGGCGAGGACCCGAGCGCGGCGCCCTACGTCACCGCGCTCAAGTGGAAGGGGATGGCCCTGCCCAAGGGGCTGAAGCTGTCCTCGACCGGTCAGCTGTCGGGCACCCCGAACAGCCGGTTCTTGGCTGGGCCGACCTCGATCACCGTGCAGGTGACGGAGACGGTCACGACGCTCTCGGGCAAGAAGAAGATCAAGGCGACGACGACGCTGCAGGCGAACATCCCGCTGACCATCGGCTGAGCCCCGCCGTTCCCACGGGCCAGGGGCCTGGATGCACAGGACCCCCTCCCGACCGCCAGCACGGCGGACCGGAGGGGGTCCTGCAAAGGAAGGGTGTCACGGGTCGGTCGGTGCCGCGTCCAGCGCGGTGGTCACCGCGGCGGCGGTCCGGACGGGTGGATCACCGTCGGCCGATCCGACGCCCGAGGAGACACTCCGGCCACCTGCCCGTCAGGCGGCCCCGACGCTGTCCATACCTTCAGGGTGGTGTACGTGCCACCCGGCGTGGAGCACCGCCGCATCCAGGTCGTCGAAGAGGTGACCGGCCTCGTCGAGGCGGGCGAGGACCCCGGCAGTGGCCAGGATCCTCCCGTGCTCCGGACGGGCCCCCTTGACCAGCACGGTGATGCCCCGTGCCTCGAGCACGCCGATGATCTGGGCCAGGGCGTCGGCCCCGGACGCGTCGATGAACGTGAGACCCTTGAGTCGGAGGATCACGACCCGGACGCCCTGCACCTCGTCGAAGCGCTCGAGGAACCGGGGCACGGCCCCGAAGAAGAGCGCACCATCGAGGCGGAAGACGGCGATGTGGTCGGAGAGGAGCGCGTCCTCGTCGACCGGAGCGTCGTGATGCTCGGCCAGGTCCTCCTGGGTGGCGCCGGACCCCGATGCGATGGCCCGGAGGGCGAGTAGGCCGGCCACCACCAGGCCGACCTCGATGGCGGTGACCAGATTGACGGCGACGGTCACGACAGCCGTCAACCCGAACACGACGGCCTCGGAGGCGTGGGCCCGCACGACCGTGAGCACCCGGCGCCAGGCGACCATCTTGACCGCCGTCACCACCAGGACCCCGCCGAGCACGGCGAGCGGGATCCTGGCCACCACCGGTGCGGCGGCCAGGACCACGGCCACGATGACGAGCGAGTGCGTGATGGCGGCCACACGCGTGCGCGCACCGGCCCGGACGTTGACCGCGGTGCGGGCGATGGCGCCGGTTGCGGGCATGCCACCGAACACCCCCGACGCCATGTTGGCCAGGCCCTGGCCCACGAGTTCCCGGGTGTCGGACGTCTTCGTGGTGCCACTCATGGCGTCGGCCACGCGGGCCGAGAGCAGGCTCTCGATGGCGGCCAGGATGGCGACTGCCAATGCCGGGCCCAGCAGGTGCCCGATCACGGCCGTACCGAGCGGGGGCACCGCGGGGGACGGCAGATGCCGTGGGAGCTGACCGATCGTCGGGACCGTCATGCCGGCCACGATCGAGACGACGGTCACGGCGACCACGGCGACGATCGATGCGGGAACCGCCGTCGTCAGCCGGGGCACGACCAGCATGACCACGACCACCAGGCATCCGAGCAGGAGCGCAGGACCGGCTGAGGCCCAGGAGGCGTGGGTGACGGCCTGTCCGGCCGAGGAGAGGACGGTCGTGCCCGAGCCCTTGGCGAAGCCGAGGAGGAGCGGCACCTGCTGCAGGGCGATGGTGATGGCGATCCCGACGGTGAAGCCCTCGAGCACGGGCCACGGGACGAATTGCACGAGCCGTCCGAGCCCGGTCACGCCCATGACGATGACCAGTACGCCGGCAATGACGGCCACGGTGGCGACCGCCTCCTTGCCGTCGTGGGCCACGATGGGCACGAGTACCACGGCCATGGCTCCGGTCGGACCCGACACCTGGACGGAGGAGCCCCCGAACACTGCTGCCACAATGCCGGCGACGATGGCTGTCACCAGTCCCGCGGACGCACCCACCCCGGAGGCGACCCCGAAGCCCAGGGCGAGCGGGAGCGCCACCACGCCGACCGTCAGCCCGGCCAGGAGGTCGTGTCGCCAGGACCTGCCGAAGCCGGCGTAGTCCGCCCGCTGAGGCAGCAGGTCGGTTCCGGACCGTGTCCACCGGGTCAGGCGTCCCCTCACCGCGTGCTCGACCCCTCGAGTTCCTCCAAGGCCAGACGCGCCCGGCCCAAGGTCGCGGCCAGCACACTGCGGGCAGCTGCCAGGAACTGCTCGACCGACGGGTCGGTCAACCGGTAGGTGACCGTGTTGCCCTTCCGGCTGGAGGCGATGAGTCCGACCCGCTTCACCACGGCAAGGTGCTGGGACAGGGTGGACGCCTCGATGCCGAGCTCGGCCAGCAGGTTGCTGACCGGCTGCTCGCCTTGGAGGAGGAGCTCCAGGATGCGAATGCGCACCGGGTGGCCGAGGGTGCGGAAGAGGTCGGCTTTCGCGGCGTAGACGGGCTGGTCCAGCGTCGAGAGGGGCATGGGTCAAGCGTATCCATGACTTCATGAGTTGCGCAATCCACCGAGTCACGAATGTCCAGGGCCGTGCCCGGTCACCCGTGGCCAATTGCCGGCAGGTGGAGGAGGCGGTTGGGGACGGTGACAGCCGTAAGAGACCCTTCATCCGCTGACAGCCAGACCTGTCGGGGCGCGTCAGGAGACGTCGAGCGGCGGCTCTGACGCGGGCCCGCCAGCCAGGGCTGCCGCTACCGCCAGATGGCGCCGATGCGCTGGGAGTCTAAAGCGGATGTCGTAGGAGGGGTCCTCAGTTTGGTAAGGACCGCCAGCCCAGCGGAGGCGGTGGGATTTGAACCCACGGTGAGTTTCCCCACACACGATTTCCAATCGTGCCGATTCGGCCGCTCTCGCACGCCTCCGTGCCGATGGCCGTCCGGCTGACCGGGGCGTCCACAGCCCCGACAGGCTACTCCGGACAGCCCGGCGGTCCGGAACGTGCGACCGGGTGCCGGGACGCCCGGGGCGGCGGTAGGATCGTGGCCTCCCCGGTGGTGGGTGCGACGGCTGGGTCCTGCGCAACGTCCTCCTGTGAATCGAGTCAGGGTCGGAAGGCAGCAGCTCTCAGCGGGTCCGGCCGTGTGCCGCAGTCAACCTGGCCGTCGCACCGACCACCGGGGGCGCCCCGCCGCCGGACGCCCGTCCGGCGCCCGCCGGGCCGAGGACCCCGTCCGACCCGACCGGTAGGCTCCCGACGTGGTCGACGCGCTCGAGGAAGTCCCGTACCAGTCCCTGTACCGGCGGTTCCGTCCGTCGACGTTCGCCGAGGTGAAGGGCCAGGACCACGTGGTCCTGGCCCTGCGCAACGCGGTGCGGGACGGCCGGGTGGCCCACGCCTACCTGTTCAGCGGCCCCCGCGGCACCGGCAAGACGTCGACGGCCCGGATCCTGGCCAAGGCGCTGAACTGCACCGACCTCCACGAGGGCGAGCCGTGTGGTGTCTGCCCCTCGTGCGTGGAGATCACCCGGGGCACGTCGATGGACGTCCACGAGCTCGACGCCGCCTCCAACAACGGGGTCGACGCCATGCGCGACCTCGTCTCCCGGGCGGCCCTCGGCTCGCCGGGCCGGCAGAAGGTCTACATCGTGGACGAGGTCCACATGCTCTCGACGGCGGCGTCCAACGCGCTGCTGAAGACGCTCGAGGAGCCACCGGCCCACGTGGTCTTCGTGCTGGCCACCACCGACCCGCAGAAGGTGCTGCCGACCATCCGCAGCCGCACCCAGCACTACGAGTTCCGGCTGCTCGGGCCCGACACCCTGTCCGACCTGCTGTCCCAGGTGCGCCAGGAGGCCCACCTCGAAGTGGGGGACGAGGCGCTGGACCTGGCGGTGCGGCGCGGCCGCGGCTCGGCCCGCGACGCGCTGTCCATCCTCGACCAGGTGGCCGCCTCCGAGGCGGTCGACGACGACCTGCCCGAGCTCGACCAGGTGGTGGAGGCACTGGCCGAGCGCGACGTCGAGCGGGCCCTGGTGGCCGTGGCCGCACTGGCGGCCGCCGGGTTCAGCCCCCAGCAGCTGACGGTGGACCTCGTCGACCACCTCCGCCAGGGCTTCCTGGCCCTGGTGGCACCCGACCTGGTGACGGTGTCGGGCGCCGAGCGCGAGGCGCTGGCGTCCCAGGCCGGGCGGGTCGGGCTGGCCACCCTGGTGCGGGCCATGGAGGACCTCGGCCGGGCCCAGGTGGCCATGCGCGACGCCCCGGACCCCCGGATCAACCTCGAGATGGCCCTCGTCCGCCTGGTCCACCCCGAGGCCGACGACTCGCCGACCGCCCTGCTGGCCCGCATCGAGCGCCTCGAGGCGTCCGGACCGGCCCCCGCCCCGGCCGAGGGACACGCCGCGCCCGCGACGGGCTCCTCGGCCGGCGCCGCCCTGGCCGCCCGTGCCGCGGCGGTGCCGACCGGCGTGCCCGCACCGGCGCCGCCCGAGCCGGCTGCGGCCGAGGAGCCGGAGCCACCGGCCGCACCGGCCGCCCCGGGCCCGACCTCTGCCCGGCCCACCCTGGGCGCCCTGCGCCGACGTTCGGCGCCGGCCGGTGCGGACGCGGCCCCCGAGGAGGCCCCGGCCCCGCCGCCGTCCCCCGACCCCGACCCCGTCGACGCCGCACCGGTGGCCCATCCCTCCGAGGCCTCGGCCCCGTCGGTGCCGGCCGGTGACGGTCCCTTCCCGAGCCGCGACGAGCTGGTGCAGGCCTGGGGTGACCGCGTGATCGGCCGGCTCCGCCCCAAGGCCAAGGCCCTCTACCAGGCCGGCCGCTTCGTGTCGGCGGAGGGCGGTCGGGCCCAGTTCGGCCTGCCCAACGACATCCACCGCAACCGGTGCGAGGACATGCGGCCCGAGGTCGAGGCGGCCCTGGCCGAGCAGTTCGGCCGGCCGATCCCCCTGGTCCTGGTGGTCGACGGCGCCACCCCGCCGCCTGCGGCCGGCGGTGCGGACGTGGACGGACCCGGGCCCACCCGACCGGCCGCCCCGGCGGCGGACGGTGCCGCCGAGGACGAGGAGGACCTGGCCGCCTTCGAGGCCGGCGACCTCGAGGTGGCCGACATCGACAACTCGGCGGAGGCCCGGCTGCTCCAGGCCTTTCCCGGCGCCGAGGAGGTGCGCTAGGTGGCCGTCTTCAGCGGACCGCTCCAGAACCTCATCGACGAGATGGGCCGGCTGCCCGGCATCGGGCCGAAGTCGGCCCAGCGGATCACCTTCCACCTGCTGAAGGTGGCCCCCGAGGACGCGCTCCGGCTGGCCGAGGCCATCATCGCCGTGAAGGAGCGGATCACCCTGTGCACCCGCTGCTTCAACGTGGCCGAGGGAGGGGAGTGCGCCATCTGCCTCGACGACCGGCGCGACGCCGCAGTCGTCTGCGTGGTGGAGGACCCCCGCGACATCGTCTCGGTGGAGAAGACCGGCGAATTCTCCGGCCGCTACCACGTGCTGCAGGGGTCGCTGAACCCGATCGAGGGGATCGGGCCCGAGCAGCTCCGTGTGCGCGAGCTGCTCGGCCGCATCGACGCCGAGGGCATCACCGAGGTCATCCTCTGCACCAATCCCAACCTCGAGGGGGAGGCCACGGCCATGTACCTGGCCCGCCTGCTCAAGCCGATGGGCCTGACCGTCACCCGCATCGCCTCGGGGCTTCCCGTCGGGGGCGACCTCGAGTACGCCGACGAGCTGACCCTGGGCCGGGCGCTCGAGGGCCGGCGCGAGGTCGACGCCTGACCGTCGTCCGGGCCGCGCCGCCGGCGCGCCGCACGGCTGCCACCATGGGGTGATGGACGGGGGAGCGACCACCGGCGGCCTGCAGCTGTGGATCCTGCGTCACGCCGAGGCCCGGGCCGGTTCGTCGGGCGGCCGTGACCGCGACCGGCCGCTGACCGCCGACGGCCGGGCGCAGGCCGCCGGGCTGGGCGCCCGCCTGACCGGCTCGGGACCGCCGCTCGGGGTGGAGGGGCTCCGGCGTCCCGAGGTGGCGCTGGTGTCCGCGGCCACCCGCACGGTGGAGACGGCCGGCCTGGTCTGCGGCGGCCTGGACTGGGTGCGGACCGAGGCCTACGTGAGCCTCTACTCCGCCGGGCCCGAGACCGTGCTGACCTATCTGCGCGAGGTCGACGACGACGCGCGCACCGCGCTGGTGGTCGGCCACAACCCGACCGTCTCGTACCTGGCCGCCGACCTGGTCGGGCAGTCCACCGAGGACGGCGAGGCCGTCGTAGGGCGCGGCCTCAGCCCCTGTGCGCTGGCCGTGGTGGACCTGTCCGCCGACCGCTGGGCCGACGTCGAGGTCGGCACCGGCCGGCTGGTCGGACTGTTCGGGCCGCCCTACTGAGCGGGCGTCGGGTCAGAGGGTGCGGAGCACGCTCAGAGGGTGCGGAGCACGGCGGCATCGCCCTGCCCGCCGCCGCCGCACAGGCTGACGGCGGCCGTCCCGCCGCCCCGGCGCTTCAGCTCGAGGAGGGCGGTGAGGGCCACGCGGGTGCCGGACATGCCGACCGGGTGGCCGAGGGCGATGGCGCCACCGTTGACGTTGACGATGTCCGAACTGATGCCGAGGTCGTCGGCCGAGGCGCAGCCGACGGCGGCGAAGGCCTCGTTGATCTCGAACAGGTCGATGTCGCCGGTGGCGAGGCCCGCCTTGCCGAGGGCCTGCTGGATGGCGTGGGCCGGCTGCAGCAGGAGCGACGGGTTGGGCCCGGCCACCTGGCCGTAGCTGACCAGCTCGCCCAGCGGCTGCACGCCGAGCTCCTCGGCCTTGGCCTTCGACATCACGATCACGGCCGCGCCACCGTCGGAGATCTGGCTGGCGTTGCCGGCGGTGATGGTGCCCTCCTTGTCGAAGGCGGGGCGCAGCTTGCCCAGTGACTCGGCCGTCGTCTCGGCCCGCACGCCCTCGTCGGTGTCGACCACCAGCGGGTCACCCTTGCGCTGGGGCACCTCGACGGGGACGATCTCGTCGGCGAAGCGGCCCTCCTTGATGGCGGCCGCGGCCCGCTCGTGCGACATTGCGCTGAACTCGTCCTGGCGCTGTCGCGACACGCCGTCGGCGCCGTTGTAGCGCTCGGTGCCGAGCCCCATGGCCACCTGGTCGAAGGCGCAGAACAGGCCGTCGTACATCATCGAGTCGACGAGCTTGCCGTCGCCGATGCGGTAGCCGCCGCGGGCGCCGGGCAGCAGGTAGGGGGCCTGGGTCATCGACTCCATGCCGCCGGCCACCACGATGTCAGCCTCGCCGGCGTTGATCATGAGGTCGGCCAGGTAGATCGTGTTGAGGCCGGACAGACAGACCTTGTTCACGGTCGAGGCGGCCACGCTCATCGGGATCCCGGCGTTGGCGGCGGCCTGCCGGGCGGTGATCTGTCCGGCGCCGGCCTGGATGACCTGACCCATGAACACGTAGTCCACCTGGTCCGGGGCGACGCCGGCCCGCTCCAGGGCGGCGGCGATGGCGAACCCACCGAGCTCGGTGGCGGCGAAGCCGCCGAGGGCGCCCGACAGCTTGCCGATCGGGGTGCGGGCTCCTGCGACGATGACGGATCCGGACATTGCTACCTCCACGGCCAGCGGCCGGTTCAGGCGGCGTCCCCCCACGGGCCACGCCACGACGACAGGAAGCCATGATACGGCCTGTGCCGCAGTGTGCCACCCGGGGCCCGCGCCGCCCTCGGAGCGCCTGCGCGGGGCGGGCTATCCTCCTCCCTCATGCAGGAAATCCTCTCCGCCATCCTGGCCGGGGCCCCCGGCGAGGAGATCGCCGCCCTCCCGGTCCCCGAGTCCTACCGCGCCGCCTTCGTCAAGCGGGACGAGGCCGACATGTTCGAGGGCATGGAGTCCGGCGACAAGGACCCACGCAAGTCCCTCCACGTGGGGGAGGTCGCCACCCCCGAGCTGGCCCCCGACGAGGCCTACATCGCCGTGATGGCGAGCGCCATCAACTTCAACACGGTGTGGACCTCGATCTTCGAGCCCCTCTCCACCTTCGGCTTCCTCGACCGGCTGGGCCGTGAGGGCGTCTGGGGCGCCCGCCACGCGCTCGACCACCACATCGTGGGCTCCGACGCCTCGGCCGTGGTGCTCCAGGTGGGCTCGGCCGTGCGCAGCTGGAAGGCGGGGGACAAGGTCACCGTCCACTGCAACTACGTCGACGACCAGAGCCCCACGGCCCACGACGACTCCATGCTGGCCGACAACCAGCGGATCTGGGGCTTCGAGACGAACTTCGGCGGCCTGGCCGACCTGGCCGTGGTCAAGGCGAACCAGCTCATGCCGAAGCCGGCCCACCTGTCGTGGGAGGAGGCGGCGATCAACGCCCTCTGCAACTCCACCTCCTACCGGATGCTGGTGTCGCACAACGGGGCGCCCGTCACCCAGGGCGACAAGGTGCTGGTGTGGGGTGCCTCGGGCGGCCTCGGCGCCTACGCCGTGCAGTACTGCCTGAACGGCGGCGCCACCCCGGTCGGCGTCGTCTCCTCGCAGTCCAAGGTCGACCTGCTGCACGACCTCGGGGTCGAGGCGGTCATCGACCGCAAGGCGGCCGACTACCGGTTCTGGAAGGACGAGTTCCACCAGGACGAGTCGGAGTGGCGCCGGCTGGGCAAGGACATCCGTGGCCTGGTCGGTGACGACGTCGACATCGTGTTCGAGCACCCGGGACGCCAGACCATGGGCGCCTCGGTGTTCGCGGCCAAGCGGGGCGGGACCATCGTGACCTGCGCCGCCACGTCGGGCTACATGATCGAGTACGACAACCGGCACCTGTGGATGAAGCTCAAGACCATCAAGGGCTCCCACTTCGCCAACTACCGGGAGGCGTGGGACGCCAACCAGCTGGTCTGCGAGGGCAAGATCCTGCCGCCGCTGTCGGCTGTCCACACCCTCGAGCACGTGGGCGACGCCGCCTACCAGGTCCACAAGAACCTCCACGAGGGCAAGATCGGCGTGCTCTGCCTCGCCCCCGAGGAGGGCCTTGGCATCGACGACCCGGCACTTCGCGAGCAGGTCGGCGAGGACCGCATCACCCTGTTCCGGAGGCACGGCGCATGACCGAGATGCTGTTGACCGAGATCGACCACGTCGCCATCGCCGTGCCCGACCTGGACGCCGCCGTGGCCTACTACGAGGAGACGTTCGGGGCCACCGTCGCCCACCGCGAGCGGATCGACTCCGACGGCGTCGAGGAGGCCCTGCTGAAGGTGGCCGACAGCTACGTCCAGCTGCTGACCCCGACCAGCGACCAGTCGCCCGTGGCCAAGTACCTGGAGAAGAAGGGGCCCGGCATCCACCACGTCGGCTACCGGGTGGCCGACTGCGCGGCGGCCCTCCAGTCGGTCAAGGACCACGGCGGCCAGGTCATCGACCAGGCCCCGCGTCCCGGTTCGCGGGGGACGACCGTTGCCTTCGTCCACCCCAAGGGCGCCTTCGGCACCCTGATCGAGCTGGTCCAGGAGTAGTCGCACCCCACGATGGACACCGTCCCCCGGACCGACGTCGCACCGGCCGCTGACGGCGGCGGGGTGCCGGGTCCAGGCGGCGCACCACCCCGGGCCGTGCCCACCATCGGCGAGCCGGTCCTCGGCCGTCCGGTCGAGCTCGCCCCCGTCGCCGCGCCGGCGGACGACGATCCGGCGCCCGGGCCGGGCACCCGGTTCCCGCCCGGGGTGCGGGACAAGCTGCGCTCCTACGTCTACCTGCTGGTGGACCCCCGCACGGGCCGCCCCTTCCACGTCGGACGGGGCAAGGGCGACCGGTGCCACCGCCATCTCGAGCGGGCCCGCAGCGAGCCGGCCGGCACGGAGCGCTCGGGCCGGTACGCCGCGCTCGACCGCATCCGGGAGGCGGAGGCCGACGGCCGGCAGGTCCGGGTCGACATCCTGCGGTACGGACTGACGCCGGCCGAGGCCCGGCTGGTCGAGGCGTCGGTGGCCGACGCCCTCGCCCTCGGCCAGGACACGGTGCTCGGCAGTCTGCGCCGGCCGGCGATCGAACTGGGCGCCGAGCTGGCGCCCCGAGCCCGGGTCAAGCGCCGCCATCCGGTGGTGCTGCTGCGGGTCGGGGGCTACGGCGCCGACACGGGCTACGCGGCGGCCCGGCACGGCTGGCGGATCGGCCAGCGCTGGGTCGACACGTCCTCGCCCCGGTCGCCCCGGTGGGCCCTGGTGGTGGCGGGGGACCTGGTCGCCGCGGCGTACCGGATCGAGGCCTGGGAGCCGTCGCCGGCCACCGACGCCCGCCCCGGTGCCGGGCGCTGGTCGTTCGTGGGCGCACCGGACCCGGAGCTGGCCGACCGCTACGTCGGCCGCAACGTGGCCGGCTACCTGGGGAGCGGCACGCCGGTGCCCATCACCTACGTGTGGTGCGGCCCCCACTGGGTCAACACCGCCCAGTAGCCACCGGCCTCGGATCGAACCCCTCCGGCGGTTCCGATAGCCTCACCGTCCATGGATCACACGATGACCCAACGACTCGAGGACCTCGCCGAACGCCGTGAGCAGGCCCGCAACGCGGGCTCCGCCCGGGCCGTGGAGAAGCACCACGCCAAGGGCAAGATGACGGCCCGCGAGCGCATCGACTACCTGCTCGACGACGGCTCCTTCCAGGAGCTCGACATGCTGGCCCGCCACCGGGCCCACGGCATGGGGCTCGAGGAGAACCGGCCGTACACCGACGGCGTCATCACCGGGTTCGGCACGGTCGACGGACGCCGGGTCTGCGTCTTCAGCCAGGACTTCACCGTGTTCGGCGGTGCCCTGGGTGAGGTCTTCGCCGAAAAGATCCACAAGGTCATGGACCTGGCCTCGTCGATCGGCGTGCCCATGATCGGCCTCAACGACGGCGCCGGTGCCCGCATCCAGGAGGGCGTGGTCTCCCTCCACTCCTACGGCGGCATCTTCCACCGCAACGCCCAGGCCTCGGGCGTGATCCCCCAGATCAGCGTCATCCTCGGCCCCTGCGCCGGTGGCGCCGTCTACAGCCCGGCCATGACCGACTTCATCTTCATGGTCCAGGAGACCAGCCACATGTTCATCACCGGGCCCGACGTGGTGAAGACGGTGACGGGCGAGGACGTGACACTGGAGGAGCTCGGCGGCGCCATGAGCCACGCCACCAAGTCCGGCGTGGCCGCCTTCGTGGCCGCCGACGAGAAGGCCTGCCTCGACGACGTCCGCTACCTGCTCAGCTTCCTGCCCTCCAACAACATGGAGGAGGCGCCGATCCTGCGGGCCGGCGACGACCCCGACCGGCTCACCCCCGAGCTGTCCGACCTCATGCCCGAGTCGCCCAACCAGCCCTACGACATGACCAAGGTCATCCAGGCGGTGGTGGACGACGGCGAGTTCTTCGAAGTCAACCACCACTGGGCCATGAACCTGGTCTGCGGCTTCGCCCGCATCGACGGCCGGGCCGTCGGCATCGTGGGCAACCAGCCCCAGATGCTGGCCGGCGTGCTCAACATCGACGCCTCGGAGAAGGGCGCCCGCTTCGTGCGGACCTGCGACGCCTTCAACATCCCGCTCGTGACCTTCGTCGACGTCCCCGGGTTCATGCCCGGCACCGACCAGGAGTACGGCGGCATCATCCGCCACGGCGCCAAGCTGCTGTACGCCTACTGCGAGTCGACCGTGCCCCGGGTGCAGATCATCACCCGCAAGGCCTACGGCGGTGCCTACGTGGTCATGAACTCGAAGTCGATCGGCGCCGACCTGGCCTTCGCCTGGCCGTCGGCCGAGCTGGCCGTCATGGGCCCCGAGGGCGCCGTCGAGATCGTCTACCGGCGGGACCTGGCCGAGGCCGCCGACCCGGCCGGCCGCCGCAAGGAGCTGGTCGAGGAGTACACCGAGCGGTACGCCAACCCGTACGCGGCGGCCGAACGGGGCTACGTCGACGACGTCATCGACCCGGCCGAGACCCGGCGGATCCTGGTCCGCAGCCTCGACCTGCTGGTGTCGAAGCGGGAGGAGCTCCCGAAGCGCAAGCACGGGAACATGCCGCTGTGAGCACCCGGGAGTCGATCGACCCGGCCGTGCTGGCCGTGCTGTCGGCCGCCGTGGACCAGGCCTGGCCCCGTCCCGTGGTGGTCCTGGCCGAGGAGCCGTCCGGCCCGCCGGCCTGGCGCTTCAGCGGCCGGTGGTGGAGCCGCCCGGCGACGTCCCGACGCGACCGTCCCTGGACCGTGGGCTGACTCCACCCACCGATCCAGGGACGAGACGCCGCCGCTACCCGTGAGCGGTCAGATCTCCGCCTCGTCGGGCGTGCGCCGCCAGTGGACGAAGCCGAGGATGGTGAAGATCAGCATGATCGCCGCCAGGATGAAGCAGGCGATCGCCGCGTAGAGGGCGATCTGACCCATCTGCCAGAAGGCGTACGCCTCGAGCAGCAGGCCCCGCAGAGTGGTGCCCTGGAAGACCGTCTGCACCTTGGCCTCCGCCGCCGTGTACTCCGGCGACCCCTTGGGCAGCGCCATCGCCTCGGCGGAGAGCTGGGCGTAGGACTTGCCGCCGCCGATCTCCTGGAGGTGGACGGCGATGAAGTGGTCAGCGTAGGCCTCGGCCTGCTTGCCCGTGGTCAGCTCCTGGCCGGCGTACTGCGAGACGACCGGGATCATGCTCGGGGTGATCTCGGTCCCCACCGCCGCGTGCTGGAACGCCGCCGCCGGCGGGAACGTGATCTGCTGCTGCGCCAACTGGTTGTGCACGTTCGAGTTGGCGAAGTTGTACGCCCACAGACCGAGGCCACCGGCCACGATCAGGAAGACGGTGATCCCCAACCCGACGAGCGTGAGAATTGCGTCGAATGTCTTGCGCTTCATGGCTGTCACCTCACGGGCCTCCGCCCCCCGTATCTCGGGGAACCCATCTGCACCCACTGGCGACTGTACGGATCGGGGAATTGGCGCCATAGGGGACAAAGTCCCGGACGGAGCGCCGTTGGTCCCACCCGTGGCCGGCAACGGGCGATGCACCCGTCGGACGCGTCGGACGGTCAGTCGGTGGAGGTGACGAAGTCGATGAGTCGCTCGACGGAGCCCACCAGGGCCGGCTCGAGATCGGCGTAGCTGCTGACCGCGGCCAGGATGCGGCGCCAGGCGGCGGGCGGGTCGCCGAGGTCGAGGGCGGCGCAGATCCCGGCCTTCCACTCCGTGCCCTTCGGGATGTGGGGCCAGACGTCGATGCCGAGGGCGGCCGGCCGGACCGCCTGCCAGACGTCGACGAAGGGCGTGCCGGTCACCAGCACGTCGGGGTGCCGGACGGCCTCGGCCAGCCGCGACTCCTTGCTGCCCGCCACCAGGTGGTCGACCAGCACGCCCAGGCGCCGGGCCGGGCCTGGTCGGAAGTCGGCCACGGCGCGGGCCAGGTGGTCGATGCCGTCGAGGCGCTCCACCACGATGCCCTCGACGCGCAGGTCGTCCCCCCACACCCGTTCGACCAGCTCGGCGTCGTGCACGCCCTCCACCCACAGTCGCCCGGCCCGGGCCACCCGGGCCGGTGCACCGGCCACGGCCACCGAGCCCGACGCCGTCACGGCCGTGGGCCGGGGTGCGGCCGACGGCGGGCGCACCAGGGTCACCGCCCGCCCGTCCACGCTGAACGCGCCGGGGGTGAGCCGGAACACCCGCTCCTGTCCCGTCCGGCCCCGTAGCTCCACGCCCCCGCCCTCGATGCGCACCAGCGTCCCGCTGAAGCCGCTGGCCCGGTGGACCAGCGTCATGCCGGCGGCCGCCGGCACCTGGGGGAAGACGGGCGCCAGCCGGTCGGCCGGCGGCGCGTCGACCGGGCCGGACAGGATGCCCGACGAGCGGCGGTTGGCACGGGGGTCCCGGGGCGGCACGGCGGCGACCCTAGCAACGGCGACCCCGCCCGCCGGGGGAAGTTGCGGGTTGACAAACCCACGACTGACCTGCATAATTGAGGTATGAAGCTGACCTTCACAGAGATTCGCAAGCGGGTGGAGTCCGAGGCGGACGCCTACTACTTCCTGGAGCAGCTGCGTTGGCCCGAAGGCCCCGTCTGCCCCCACTGTGACAACGCCAAGGCGTACTTCCTCAACCCCGAGAACGGGAAGTCCCGAAAGACGCGGACCGGTGCCACCAGCCAGCGCCGGGTGTGGAAGTGTGCCGCCTGCCGTAAGCAATTCTCCGTCCTGACGGGAACGATCTTCCACGGGACCAAGGTGCCGATTGCGATCTGGCTGTTCGTCATGGTCGACATGTGCTCCGACAAGAACGGCATCAGCGCCCGCGAGGTCCAGCGCAAGTACGGGGTCACCGTCGAGACCGCCTGGCACATGCTCCACCGGCTCCGTGAGGCCATGAAGCGTGACCCACTGGCCGGGGTCATCCGCGGCACGATCGTGGCCGACGAGACCTACGTGGGCGGCGATCCCAAGAACAAGCACGCCTCCAAGAAGAAGCTGGACAACATCACCCCCGTGCGCCTCAACCCCGGTGAGCCCCGGCCCAATCAGATGACCGACAAGACGGCGGTCCTGGCCCTGGTGAACACCGACACGGGCGAGGTCGTGGGCGAGGTCGTGACGGAGACCACCGTCACGGGGAACACCATCAGCAAGTTCTTTGGCAACCACGTCGACGTCGCGAACAGCATCCTCTACACCGACGAGTCGAAGCTCTACCCACAGGTGGGTAAGGAGTTCATCGACCATCAGACGGTGAACCACGCGCAGAAGGAGTACGTGCGGGGCAACGTTTCGACCAACCAGGCCGAGGGCTTCTTCGCTCAGTTGAAGCGGAGCATTGACGGGACGCACCACAGCGTGAGCCCCGCCCACCTGCACCGCTACGTCAACGAGTTCGCCTTCCGCCGGACCACCTGCAAGATGCAGGACTTCGAGCGGCTGCAGCTGATGATCAACCAGGCTGCTGGCCGGCGGCTGACCTACAAGCCACTGACTGCACACTGACGTTCTCGCAGGTCACGCGCGTGGCATAATTGGGCCTGACCTGGTACAATGCTAGTGGACGGTGAGGGACTCGAACCCTCCGGGACAACCTTCCAGGGGACGCCCGGAACCATTCACCGCCCGTTCGGTCAGCCCCGTCGAGCCGAGTTGCTGCTCGACTCGACGGGACCTCCGTTCAGCTACCTACGGGGGCGGCATAGGCCGTACCTCCTTTCAAACTCAACTCGCACGGAGGCCCCACTTCGGTGGGGCTTCCGTGTTCCTAAGAGCATACTGCACTGGGCCTAGTTTCGCAGACCTTTGCAGGCAATTATCTACCCCCAGGGCCTGCGGGGTCGTATACTTGACTCTTGAGTTGATGAAAGGAGCCGAACGTGAGTTCGACAAGCGAAATGGACAACCTGGTCGGAAGCGGCCAATACGTGACTGCCACCGATGCCCCCGAGGGGCGGCGAGCGCAGTCAACAATCCAGTTCCCTTACAACGATCTAGAGGATGCCGTGAAGGTGGCTCTCACGATCTGGAACAACTATCCGGCCGGGTGTGACATCGGGCAGCTTGCGGGGGCGTTTCGACAGACTCCCAAGAGCGGGGCATTCCGCACCAAGGTGTTGGCCTCAAAGATGTTCGGACTTGTGCAGGGCAGTCAGAAGTTGACGGTCACACCGTTGGGCAGGAAGGTCACAGATGATCGGACCGCCGCCGAGGCCAAGGCAGAAGCATTTCTTCGCGTCCCCTTGTTCAAGGCGGTCTTCGATCATGTTGCCCCCGGTGGCGGCATGCTGCCTGCTTCCAACGAAGGACTTGGAAACCTGATTCGCGAGCTGGGAGTGGTCGAGAACCAGGTCGACAAGGCTCGGCAAGTGTTTCAGCGGTCAGCCAAGCAGGCGGGATACCACGACCACGGAGTTGATCGGCTGGTGCGTCCTGCATCGGGACGCCGCCAAGAACTCGAAGAGCCTCCGGCAGAGAAGGACAGGGAGCGGGAGCGGGATAGCTCCGAACGAGAGGGAATCATGGCTCACCCCCTGATTGTCGGCCTCCTAGGCGCTCTCCCTGATCCCGAGGACGAGTTTCCCCAAGAGGACCGCGACCTTTGGATCGAAGCGGCCAAGATGAACTTGGCCCTGATCTACGGTAAGGCCAAGAGAGCGCCGGCTGAACTGTCGGCGGGCGATTCGGGGGTCTTCTGATGCCAAAGAACCAGTACCACCCCACGCCAGACCAGCTGGACGAGCGGGTGAAGCTTGACCTTGACCCCGAGACGGCAATCAAGCTGGTCATGGAGACGGGCGAGAATGATGACGAGAACCGGGAGGACCAGTGAGCCATTTTCAGGTGGTAATTGAGTTTGATGCCAACGGGCAGCCGGGGCTCAACACGGTCGACGTGGAGGCGCAGATCGTCATCCCCGGCCCCGACTGGATCCAGTTCTTCAGTGATTTCGGCGGCAACGCGGAGAACGTCGTGGCGGCGTTCCCCAGTAGTCGTGTGGTGAGTGTCGTCAGGGTGTAGGCGCAGGGGGCTGCACCATTCCGGGGAGTTCGTACATCCCCTCCAGCAGGTGCTCGGTGATGGTCATCGTCAACAATGAGTCCTGCTCGGTCGACGCCGGCAGATCGTGATTAGCAACGTTGCCTCGCTTGCGAACCTGGTCGACCACGGTTTTAAGGCCCGTGGTGATGTATCCGCCCTTCTCAAGGTCGTTTACGTAGTCGACAAAGTTCCTGCCGGGTGCGCTCCCAGCCTTGTCCACGGCCACGTGCATGAGGATCTTCCGAAGCATCATCTCGGATGCCGTGTAGGCCGCTACGGCGTGCGCTGTGCGGGCCTCACGCCATGCAGCTTCCACATCGGGCGGGAGGTGCTGAACGGTTCGTCCAGCGGGAGACATGGGATAGACGGCCCCGTGAGCAGTCTTCACGCTGCCGTCCCCGCAATTGGGGCACTTGAGCCAGTAGACGGCGCGGTATCCCGGCATGCCATCAACAACGATCGTGTCCTCGGCCACGGTGGTTGCCGCAACGCCAAGCTGACAATTCCCGCAAACGATCGACACAACCTGTCCCGGCATGCGCTCACTCTAGCCCCCCTCTCAGTTTCCCTGGGTTTGTCAACCCGCAACTTCCCCCCGCCGGTGGACGCCGGGAGCGCGGCCTCAGCCCACCGGCGCCGCCCGGTGCTTCTCGACCAGGTCGATCATGTCGTCCATCATCTGGCCGATCTCGAAGTCCTTCGGGGTGTAGACCCGGGCCACGCCCTTGCCCAGCAGCACCACCTCGTCCTCGGGGGGGATGATGCCGCCCACGACGACCGGGGCGTCCACCCCGGCCTCCCGGAGCCGGTCGACCACCTCGGGCACGAGCTCCAGGTGGCTGCCGGAGAGGATCGAGATGCCGACCACGTCCACGTCCTCGTCGCGCGCCGCCGCCGCGATCTCGGCGGGGGAGAGTCGGATCCCCTGGTACACGACCTCGAACCCGGCGTCCCGGGCGGCCACCGCGATCTGCTCGGCGCCGTTGGAGTGGCCGTCGAGGCCGGGCTTGGCCACCAGCAGCCGGGGCGGACCGCCGGCCCGGTCGGCCAGGGCCTTCGAGCGGACGAGGACCTCGCTGAACTCGGACCCGCGGTGGCCGACGCCCCCGCTGACCCCCGTCGGCGCCCGGTACTCCCCGAACACCTCGCGCAGGGCGCCCGCCCACTCCCCCGTGGTGCCCCCGGCGTGGGCCAGGGCGATGGTTGCGGGCATCACGTTGTCGCTGCCCTCGGCGGCCCGGCGCAGGTCGTCGAGGGCCCGCTGCACGGCCGCCCCGTCCCGGGCCGCCCGCCAGGCGACCACGTCCTCGCGCAGCTGCGACTCGACCGCCGGGTCGACCCGCATGATCGAGCCGCCCTCGTCGCCGGCGGAGGCGAGCGGCGACTCCGCCGTCTCCTGGAAGCAGTTGACCCCCACCACCTGGAGCTCGCCCGTCTCGATGCGGCGCACCCGCTCGGACTGGCTGCCCACCAGGCGCGACTTCAGCTCGTCGATGGCCTCGAAGGCGCCACCCAGGGCCAGCACGTCCTGGAGCTCGGCCCAGGACGCCTCGGCCACCTCGGCCGTCTTGGCCTCGATGACCACCGAGCCGTCGAAGATGTCGCCGTACTCGAGGAGGTCCGACTCGAAGGCCAGCACCTGCTGGATGCGCAGGGACCACTGCTGGTCCCACGGCCGGGGCAGGCCGAGCGCCTCGTTCCAGGCCGGCAGCTGCAGGGCCCGGGCCCGGGCCCGCTTCGACAAGGTGACGCCGAGCGCCTCGAGCACGATGCGCTGGATGTTGTTCTCCGGCTGGGCCTCGGTCAGGCCCAGCGAGTTGACCTGCACGCCGTAGCGCATCCGCCGCAGCTTCGGGTCCGTGACGCCGTAGCGCTCGGCGCACACCCGGTCCCACAGGTCGGTGAAGGCCCGCATCTTGCAGGTCTCCTCGACGAAGCGGACGCCGGCGTTGACGAAGAAGGAGATGCGGCCGACCACCGAGGGGAACTCGTCCTCGGACAGCTGGCCCGACTCGCGCACGGCGTCGAGGATGCCGATGGCGGTGGCCAGGGCGTAGGCCACCTCCTGGTGGGGGGTGGCCCCGGCCTCCTGGAGGTGGTAGCTGCACACGTTGATGGGGTTCCACTTCGGCACGTGGCGGACCGTGTGGACGATGGTGTCGACGGTCAGCCGGCGGCTCGGGAGGGGCGGGAAGATGAAGGTCCCCCGCGACAGGTACTCCTTCACGATGTCGTTCTGGGTGGTGCCGGACAGCACCCGGGGGTCGACGCCGCGGTCCTCGGCGTTGGCGATGTAGAGGCCGAGCAGCCAGGCGGCCGTGGCGTTGATGGTCATCGACGTGTTCATCGACTCGACCGGGATCTGGTCGAGGAGCTCGGCCATGTGCCCCAGGTGCGCGACGGGCACGCCGACCTTGCCGACCTCGCCGGCGGCGGCCGGGTCGTCGGGGTCGTAGCCGATCTGGGTGGGCAGGTCGAAGGCGATCGACAGGCCGGTCTGACCCTTGGCGAGGTTCGTCCGGTACAGCTCGTTGGAGGCCTTGGCCGTCGAGTGCCCCGAGTAGGTGCGCATCACCCATGGCCGGTCGCGGGTCGGAGTGGGGGCGGCTTCGTGCTGTCCGGTGTCGCTCATCCCCCCATTGTCGCCGCGTCCGGGCGTCCGGACCAGCCCGACGCCGGCCGTCAGGGGCTCCGGGTCCGCCCGTGCTCCGTCACCAGCGCGGGCATGTCCAGGAGCTCGGTGCGGAACCCGTGGGGCGAGCGCATGGCCGGATCGGCGTCCCGTAGTGCCTCGGCGGCCGCCCGGTCCTCGACCACCACGATCCCGATCCCGTACTCGCCGGCCGGGTCCGCCACCGGGCCGAAGGCGACGACGGCACCCTGCTCGGCCTGCGTCGTCCAGTAGGCGACGTGCTCGACCATCGTCGCCCGTTCGGCCGTGCCCATGGTCGAGGCGAAGTCGGGTCGGGGAGGGACCAGACGGAAGAGGAAGGCCGGCATCACGGGTGACCGACGGGCGACGTGTGGGAGGCGTAGCGCCGCATCCCGACGGCCCAGCCCTCCGCGCCGCCGACGCCCGCGTGCATGCCCTCCCAGCCGTCCCCGTGCCGATGGATGTTCCGGTGCTCGAGCCCGACCCGGGTGCGGGCCGGACCCTCGGGGGTGAACGTGATCTCGACCTCGCTGGTGCGGTCGGGGTCGGTCTCGATCGACCACTGCAGGGTGATGTCCCACGAGAAGACCAGTCGCCGTGGCGGCTCCCAGACGAGGACCCGTGCCCACTGGCACTCGGTGCCGTCGGTGCCGCGGTCGTAGATGCGGCCGCCGACCTCGGGCTCCAGGACCATCTCGGCCAGCTCCCCCTGCAGGATGTGGTGCTCGGGTGGCCACCACGACCCCATCTCGGTGGTGAACACCTCGAAGGCCCGCTCCACGGGGACGTCCACGACGACCTCCTCGCGTACGGGCGTGCTGGTCTGCTCAGGCATCGTTCGGCTCCTCGTGCGGTCGGCTTGCTCGGGCGAACCTCGACAGGGCCGTGCCCCAGAAGCGGTCGAGGTAGTCCCGGAGGGCGTCGACGCCCTGCGGGTCGAGCGAGTAGATCCGGCGGTTGCCGTCGCGCGCGTCGGTCACCAGGCCGGCGTCCTTCAGCACCTTCAGGTGCTGCGAGACCGCCGGCCGGCTGACCGGGAGCGAGGCCGCCAACTCCCCCACGGCCGACGGCCGCTGCGACAGCTGCTCGCAGATGGCCCGCCGGGTCGGGTCGCCGAGGGCGTCGAGGGCTAGTCCGTCAGTACTCACTAACGGTAAGTATGTACTTACCGACTGGCCCTGTCAACGGCCCGGTGGGCCGACCGCGGCCGTCTACTTGCGGTAGTCGAGGAAGCCCCGGCCCGACTTGCGGCCCAGCTGCTCGGCCGTGACCATGCGCCGGAGCAGCGGCACGGCGGCGTAATTCGGGTCGCGGAACTCCTCGTAGAGGGCGTCGAGGATGGCCAGCGAGGTGTCGAGGCCGACCAGGTCGAGCAAGGCGAAGGGTCCCATCGGGAACCCGCAGCCGCCCTTCATGGCCGCGTCGATGTCCTCGATCGATGCCACGCCCTGCTCGTGGAGGCGGATGGCGTTGTTGAGGTAGGGGAAGAGGAGCGCGTTGACGATGAAGCCGGCCTGGTCCTTGACCTCGACCGGGGTCTTGCCGCACGACTCGGCGAAGGCCCGGGCGGTAGCGATCGTCTCGTCCGACGCGGTCAGCGGGCGGACCACCTCGACCAGGGACATGACGGGCGCGGGGTTGAAGAAGTGGACGCCGCAGACCTTGTCGGGCCGGCCCGTCTTCATGGCCAGTTCGATGACCGGCAGGGTCGACGTATTGGTGGCCAGGATGGCGTGGTCGTCGGTGATGCGGTCGAGGTCGCCGAAGAGCTGCTTCTTCACGGCCAGGTCCTCGACCACCGACTCGATCACCAGGTCGCACTGGTGGAGGGCGTCGAGCTCCGAGGTGCCGGTGACGCGGCCGAGGGCCTGGTCCCGCTCCTCCTCGGTCTTCTTGCCCTTCTCCACCTGACGGTTCAGCGACTTCTCGAGGGCGGCGAGGGTGGCGTCCGCGGTGGACTGGCTGCGGGACCGCAGCACCACCTCGAATCCGCTGACTGCGGCGGTCTCGGCGATGCCCGACCCCATGATCCCCGACCCGACGATTCCCACACGTGCGATTGACATAGGTGGGGATGCTAGCGGTGGGACCACCCCGCCGCCGAACCGGTCGGGCCGGTGGACGGGGCGTGTTCCGGGTGGGCGCCTCTACACTCCCCGGCATGGACGAGACCCCTGGAATCCTGGCCCTGGTCGGCGGCGGCGAGTGGCGGGAAGGCTGCGACTTCGACGCCCAGCTCCTGGAGGCCTCCGGGTCCGACCAGGTCCTCGTCCTGCCCACCGCGGCCGCCTACGAGCACCCCGAGCGCCTGGTCGTCCAGGCCGGCGAGTGGTTCGGGAAGCTGGGCGCCCAGGTCGAGGGCCTCATGGTGCTCAACCGGGGAGACGCCGAGAACGACGGGGCCGCCGACATCATGCGGCGGGCCCGTCTCGTCTACCTGGCCGGCAGCTCGCCGATGCACGTGCGCAGCGTGCTGAAGAAGTCGGCCGTGTGGGACGCCCTGGTGGCCGCCTGGAAGGACGGGGCCGTGGTGGTGGGCTCGTCGGGCGCGGCCATGGCCCTGACCGACCCGATGGTGGACGCCCGGGGCGGCGGTCTGACCATCGGGCTGGGCCTGGTCGACGGGGTGGCCGTGGTCCCGCACTTCGGCGACGCCTCGGAGGACGGCACGGGCGAGAAGATGCACCGTTCGGTGCTGCTGGCCCCGCGCGACACGCCGGTGGTGGGCATCCCCGAGCGCACCGCGCTGATCCGCGAGCGCGACGGCTCGTGGCGCTCCTCGGGTGCCGGCCGGGTGGCCGTCTTCCTCGACGGGGAGCCGGCCGTCGGCGGGCTGGCCGCCCTGCCGGCCTGACCCGCCCGAGGGACGGGACCGACCGGTCCGGTCAGTCGCCCTCGGTGATGGTCACCGACTCGATGATGACCGGCTCGGACGGCGCGCCGGACCGGCTGCCCACCGACTCGATGGCCTTGACCACGTCGAGGCCCTGCACCACCTTGCCGAACAGCGAGTACTGGGGCGGCAGGCCGACCCCGTCGGGGCCGCTCACGATGAAGAACTGGCTGCCGTTGGTGTTCGGGCCGGCGTTGGCCATGGCGATGGAGCCGATCTCGTAGCGGCCCGGCATGGGCAGCTCGTCCTCGAAGCGGTAGCCGGGCCCGCCGCGCCCGGAGCCCTCGGGATCGCCCCCCTGGCACATGAAGCCGGGGATGATGCGGTGGAACACGATGCCGTCGTAGTAGTGCCACCGGGCCAGGAACACGAAGTTGTTGACCGTCTTGGGCGCCCCGATCGGGTCGAGGGCGATGGTCAGGGACCCCTTGTCGGTGAGCATGACCGCCGTGTACGTCTTGGTGGGGTCGATGATCATCGGGGGGGCGGCGTCGAAGCGCTGGGTCTTCGGGCTGGAGCCGTCTGCTGCGGGTGCCTCGGGGGCCATGGTCCACCTCCTGGTGGGTCGGGTGGCCGTCGGGGCGGGTGCCCCGGCCGGCCCGGTCTAGGACTCGGCGATGGTGACGGAGAACATGCGGTGGGTCACCTTGGGCGGCGTGCCGTTGTCCGTCGAGTCGCCGTCGGCGTTGATGGCCTGCACCACGCTCTGCCCGGAGGTGACCTGCCCGAACAGCGAGTAGTCGGGCGGGAGGCTCTCGCCCTCGGAGCCGGCCACGATGAAGAACTGGTTGCTGGTGGTGCCGGCCGCGGCCGCCGACGTCTTGGCCATGGCCAGCGAGCCGATCGGGTACTGCGGGCTGGCGGTGGCCGGCACCGCTCCCTGCACCGTGAAGCCGGGGCTGCCGCCGCCCGTCCCGGTGGGGTCGCCGGTCTGGTTCATGAACTGGGGGATGACCCGGTGGAAGGTCACGCAGTTGTAGTACTTCTTGTCCGCCAGGAACACGAAGGCGTTGACGGCCACCGGGTTGGCCTTGGCGTCGAGGGTGGCCACGATGGTGCCGAGGTCGGTGGTGATGGTGGCCGTGTAGGTCTTCGACGTGTCGATGGTCATGGGCGGCGCCGAGAACTGCGGGTTGGGCAGCGTGGTCGACGTGCTGGCCGGGCAGCCGGCCGCCTTCGACGCGGCGTCGGCCTTCGCCTGGGCGGAGGACACCGAGGTGGTGGCCGTGGTCGTGGTGGTGGCGGCGGTCGACTTGCCCTTCGGGCGGAAGATCAGCAGCGAGATCCCCACCACGATCAGCACCACCACGCCGATGGTGATGACCCGGCGGAGGCCCTGCTTCCGCTTGGCCGCCTTCTGCTCGGCCTCCAGACGGGCCTGCCGGCCGGCCTTCTGACGTTCACGCTTCTCGGTTCCCACGGACCTGCAGGGTAGCCGGTCCCACCGGAGCCCCCGGAGCGGCCGCCGGGCCATCCGGGGCGGTGGGCACCGGGCTGTAGCCTTGCGGACCATGCCGCTCGTGGTCCAGAAGTTCGGAGGCACGTCGGTCGGCGACGCGGAGCGCATCCGCGCCGTGGCCGACCACGTGGCCCGGACCCGACGGGACGGTTCCGACGTGGTGGTGGTGGTCAGCGCCATGGGCAAGACCACCGACCAGCTGGTCCGCCTGGCCGGCGACGTGAGCTCGATCCAGCCCGACCGCGAGGTGGACATGCTGCTCAGCTCGGGGGAGCGCATCACCATGGCCCTCCTGTGCATGGCGCTGGCCGAGCTGGGGGTGGAGGCCGTGTCCTTCACCGGGAGCCAGGCCGGCATGATCACCGACACGGTCCACACCCGGGCCAAGATCCTCGAGGTGCGGGGCGACCGTCTGCGGGACACGCTCGACGCCGGCGGCGTGCCGGTGGTGGCCGGCTTCCAGGGCGTCTCCCTCGACCGGGAGGTCACGACGCTCGGCCGGGGTGGCTCCGACACCACGGCGGTGGCGCTCGCCGCCGCGCTCGGCGCCGAGGCCTGTGAGATCTACACCGACGTCTCGGGGGTGTTCACCACCGACCCCCGGATCGTGCCCGAGGCCCGCAAGCTGCACCGGGTGAGCTACGAGGAGATGCAGGAGATGGCGGCCACCGGCGGTCGGGTCCTCGCCCTCCGCTCGGTGGAGTTCGCCCGCAACCACAACGTCCGGCTCCACGTGCGCTCCAGCTTCACCTGGGAGCCCGGCACGTGGGTCGAGGAGGAGGATGCCCAGATGGAGCAGGCAGTCGTCACGGCCGTCACCCACGACCTGTCCGAGGCCAAGGTCACCGTCACCGGGGTGCCCGACAAGCCGGGCCTGGCCGCCCGGCTCTTCCGCGGGCTGGCCGACCGCAACATCAACGTCGACATGATCGTGCAGAACATCTCGCTGCACGGCACCACGGACATCTCCTTCACCATCCCCGAGTCGGACCTGGCCACCAGTACGGAGGTCTGCGAGGGACTGCTGGGCGAGCTGGGCGCCACCGGTGTGGTGAGCGACGACGACGTGGCCCGGGTGTCGCTGATCGGCGTGGGCATGAAGACCCACCCGGGCGTCACCGCCACCACCTTCGAGGCGCTGGCCTCGGCCGGCATCAACATCGAGATGATCTCGACGTCGTCGATCCGCATCTCCTGCCTCATCCGGGCCGGTCAGGCGGAGGACGCCGTCCGGGCCCTCCACGCGGCGTTCGGCCTGGCCTGAGTCGGGCCGCCCTCCCGACCGCCCGTAGACTGGGCGCCATGCGCATCGGTGTGGTGGGAGCGACCGGCCAGGTGGGGACGGTCATGCAGGCCGTCCTGGAGGAGCGCGCCTTCCCCGTCGACGAGATCCGCCTGTTCGCCTCCGCCCGGTCGGCCGGACGCACGCTCGCCTTCCGTGGGGCGGACGTCGTGGTGGAGGACGCCGCGGTGGCCGACCCCGCCGGTCTCGACATCGCCCTCTTCTCCAGCGGGGCCACCGCCTCGCGCAGTCTGGCCCCGCGTTTCGCGGCGGCCGGCGCCGTGGTGGTCGACAACTCGTCGGCCTGGCGCATGGACCCCGACGTCCCCCTGGTCGTGCCCGAGGTCAACGAGGCCGACCTCGGCGCCATCGGCAAGGGCATCGTGGCCAACCCCAACTGCACGACCATGGTGGCCATGCCCGTGCTGAAGCCGCTGCACGACGCGGCCGGCCTCACAAGGCTGGTGGCCTCCACCTACCAGGCGGTGTCCGGCTCCGGCCTGGCCGGGGTGGCCGAGCTCGACGAGCAGCTGCGGGCCACCGTGGACGGGGCGGCCGCGCTGACCTTCGACGGCGCCGCCGTGGCCGGGCCGCCCGCGTCGGTCTTCCCCGACCGGATCGCCCACAACGTGCTGTCCATCGCCGGGTCGTTGGTGGACGACGGCTCGGGCGAGACGAACGAGGAGCAGAAGTTCCGGGACGAGAGCCGCAAGATCCTGGGCATCCCCGACCTGGCCGTGACGTGCACGTGCGTGCGGGTGCCCGTGTTCACCGGGCACTCGCTGGCCATCGTGGCCGAGTTCGCTGGGGCGTTGGCGCCCGACGAGGCGGTCAAGCTCCTCGACGGCGCCCCGGGTGTCGAGCTGTCGGACCTGCCCACCCCCCGGCGGTCGGCCGGGATCGACCCGACCCTGGTGGGCCGGATCCGGGTGGCCGACGGTGCCCCCCACGCGCTGGCGCTGTTCGTGAGCGGCGACAACCTACGCAAGGGCGCCGCCCTCAACGCCGTGCAGATCGCCGAGTCGCTGGTGCGGCTCGGCATCGTCGGCTGACCGGGCTCAGCCCCCGGTCGCCAGGTTGGAGCGCGACAGCACCGCCACCCGCTTGGCCAGGTTGACGGCGTGGTCGCCGAACCGCTCGTAGAAGCGGGCCAGCAGCGCGAGCTCCACGGCCACCGGCAGCGGCATGGTGCCGGCCACCACCTCGACGGTCAGGCTCACGTGCAGGTCGTCCATCTCGTCGTCGAGGTCGTCGACCAGGGCCCAGCCGGACGCCTGGCGCTCGGCGTAGGCGTCGGTCGTGGCCCGCCACATGTGGACGGCCACCTCGCCCATCCGCTCGAGCAGACCGCGGCTGCGGGCCGACAGCTCGGCCCCGAGGCCCCGGGCGGCCCGCCGGGCGATGTGCTCGGCCAGGTCGCCATTGCGCTCGAGGTCCGGCAGCATGCGGATCACGGTGACGAGGTAGCGCAGCTGGCTGGGCGAGGTGATGCCGCCCACCGTGAGCTGCTGCAGGGTCAGCTCCTCGATGTCGTGGCAGAGCGAGTCGACGACCTCGTCGCGGTCGGCCAGCGATTTGGCCGCCTCGCGGTCGCCGGCCAGCAGGGCGTGGGTCGCCCCCGACACCGAGTCGCCGACCAGCGCGAAGAGCTGCAGCACCTTGCGCTCGATCTGCTCGAGGGGGGACTCCATCTCTCCACGGTAACCGCCCGCCGCTCGCCGACCCCGGGCGTCGCCGCCCTCAGGGGTCGGGCGGTCCTCCCTCGTCGGCGCCCCGCGCCGACTCCTCGCTGACGATGATGCGCGGACCCGAGCCCCAGGACAGGTAGCGCCACGACCAGTTGATGAACACCACGATCTTGTTGCGGAAGCCGATCAGGTACACCAGGTGGAGGCCGAGCCAGGCCAGCCAGCCGAGGGTGCCCCGCACCACCCGTCCGCTGCGGAACTGGGTGATGGCCGCCCGCCGGCCGATGGTGGCCATGATCCCCTTGTCCTTGTAGGCGAACGGGGTGGTCGGTCGACCCTCCAGCCGGGCCAGGAGCTGGCGGGCGGCGTGGCCGCCCGACTGGATGGCCACCTGGGCCACCTGGGGGCAAACCGTCTCGGCGTCGGGTCCGTCGCCGCCCCACAGCACGGCGGCGGCGTCGCCCACCGCCCAGACGTCGTGGTGCCCGGACACGGCCAGATCGTGGTCGACGGCCAGCCGGCCGTTCGGGCCGGTGGGGGCGTCCAGCACGCCGGCCACCGTGCCCTCGACGGTCACGCCGCCGGCCCAGACGACGGTCCGGGTCGGGATGACCGTGCCGTCGTCGAGCTCGACCGAGTCCTCGCCGACCGACCGCACGGCGTGGCCGAGGCGGATCTCGACGCCCCGCCCGGCCAGGGTGCCCGCCGCGTACTCGGCCGCCGACGACCGGAACGGGGTCAGGAGCCGGTCGAGCGCGTCGAGCAGGATGATGCGGCCGGCGGCGCGGTCGAAGCGGAAGCCGTCGTGACGGACGGCCACGTCGAGCAGTTCGGCCAGCGCGCCGGCCACCTCGACCCCGGTCGGGCCGCCGCCCACCACCACGAAGGTCAGTGCCCCGCGGGCCCCGGCCCCGTCGGGGTGGGCGTCGACGTCCTCGAGCCGCCGCAGGATGTGGTCGCGCAGCCGGCGGGCGTCGGTCAGCGTGTAGAGCGGGAAGCTGTGCTCCGAGGCCCCGGGGATGCCGAAGAACTTGGCGGTGGCGCCGCTGGCCACGATCAGCGAGTCGAAGGGTAGCGGCCGCCCCTCGGCCAGCTGCACCTCGCGCCGGTCCCAGTCGACACCGGTCACGGTGGCCATGCGGAACGAGACGTTGCCGGCCTTCCCGAAGATCACCCGGATCGGGTAGGCCACGTCGCCTGACTCGAGGCCGGCCGTGGCCACCTCGTAGAGCAGCGGCTGGAACGTGTGGAAGTTCCGCTGGTCGACCACGGTGACCTCGACCGGACGGTCGATCAGGGCGCGGGCCGCCGACAGCCCGCCGAACCCGGCTCCCACGACGACGACCCGGTGCACCGTTCCATGCTGGCACAGGCCGCCGAGCCCCGACCGGGGTCGTCCGAACCGTTGTCACACCCGGTCGTTACGATCCGGCGCGACCGTGACGGTCGCCGCCGCCCGCTCGGGCGGGGCGCCACCCGTGCCCAACCCGGGGCCCGGCGTGACCCCGGCACGGGGGAGGAAGCCATGCTCACCGGACTCCTGGTCGGACTGGTCGTCGGGTGCCTGCTCGGACTGGTCGTCGGCCTGCTCGTCCGCTCGGGCCAGTCGACCCGCTCCCGGACGACCCAGGCCCGGCTCGAGGCCGAGCTGGCCCGCACGCGCCAGGCGGCCGCCGACCGCGACGCCACCGTGGATCAGGTCCGCGACCAGCTGACGGGCGAGTTCGCCCGGCTGTCGTCCGAGGCCCTCCGTCAGAATGCCGACCAGTTCCTCCGGCTGGCAGACACCCGGCTGGGCGAGTCGCGCCGCACGGCCGAGGGCGACCTGTCCCGCCGCCAGGAGGAGATCACCCGGCTGCTGGCGCCGCTGGTCGAGCAGCTCGGCCGCTACGACGAGGGCGTCCGCCGGCTCGAGGTCGAGCGGCAGTCGGCGTACTCGGCGTTGACCGAGCAGATGCGCCAGCTCACCGGGTCGCACGCCCGTCTCGAGCGTGAGACCCGCAACCTGGTGACGGCGCTGCGGAGCCCGCAGACCCGCGGCCGCTGGGGGGAGCTGCAGCTCCGACGGGTGGTGGAGATGGCCGGCATGCTCGAGCGCTGCGACTTCTCTGAGCAGGTGACGTCCGACGGCGATGCCGGCCGGATGCGGCCGGACCTCGTCGTCCACCTGCCCGGCGGCAAGAACGTGGCGGTGGACGCCAAGGTGCCGCTGCAGGCGTTCCTCGACGCCAACGAGGCGGAGGACGAGGGGACGCGCCGCGCCCACCTGGCCTCCCACGGCCGCCAGGTCAAGGCCCATGTCGACGCGCTGGCCCGGAAGGAGTACTGGAAGCGGGTCGACCCCTCGCCCGAGTTCGTCGTGGCCTTCATCCCGGGTGACCCCCTGCTGACCGCCGCGCTGGAGCACGAGCCCGGGCTGATGGAGTACGCGGTGGCCAACCACGTGCTGCTGGCCACGCCGACGTCGCTGATCGCCCTGCTGCGGGCGGTGGCCTACGGCTGGCAGCAGGAGGCGCTCACCGACAATGCCCGGCAGGTGCAGGTGCTGGGGGCCCAGCTCTACGAGCGGATCGCCGTGCTGGGGGAGCACATGGCCGGTGTGGGGCGCAGCCTGAACGGCGCGGTCACGGCCTACAACCGGGCCGTCGGGTCGCTCGAGGGACGCGTGCTGGTGACGGCCCGGCGCTTCGTGGAGCTGGGGGTGGTCGGGACGGGCGGGCGCGAACCGGTCGAGCCGCAGCCGGTCGACACGGTCACCCGGGCCCTGCAGGCCGCCGAGCTGGTCGGCGTGCCCGACGCCGGCCAGCCGTCCCCCGGCTGAGGCCGCGCCGCCCGCGGCGGGCGGTCGCGGCCGGGGTGCGGCACTATCGTCGTCGGGATGCCGAGAGCGAGTCGCCGACGTCGACGCCCGCCCGGGCGCGGCCTCGGCCAGTCGGTCCTGATCGCCATCGCCGCGGCCGTGACCGTGGTGCTGGTGGCCGGATCGCTCATCGCCATCCACACCCAGTCCAAGGGCTACCGCTCGGCCACGACGGCCGGCTACGTGGCCCTGGTCGATCCGCTCGGGCAGGCGTCGGCCCGGACGGGCGCCCGACTGGCCACCCTCATGGCCGGCGCCGCATCGCTGCAGGACACGGCACTGCCGAAGACGGCCCGGGGCCTCCTCCAGCAGGGGCTCGACGCCGCCGTCCGTGACACGGCCGGCCAGGCGGCCCAGGCCCGGAACCTCGGCTCGCCCCCGCCGGAGGGCGACCTCGCCCCCCGGGTCGACCAGGCCATGGGCCTCCGGGCATCGGCCACCGCCGCCCTCCGCTCCACCGTCGACCGTCTGCTCGGCATGGCGCCGCTGCCCGTCGCCGGCGCGCCGGCCACGACGGTGCCGACCGGACCCACCACCCTGATCTCGGCCGACCAGGCCGCCACCGAGCTGGCCGCCGTGGGTCGGACGTTCGAGCAGTCGGACGGCCTCTGGCGCTCGGTGCGGGCCACCGCCGCCGGGCTCCACCCCCACCTGGCCGTGCGGGCCTCGGTGTGGGTGCCGGCGCCCACCTCGACCGCCGCACTCGGGAGCGATCAGCTGCAGGCGGCCGCCGGCGCGCTGGCGTCGTCCCCCGCGCTGGTGGCCTTCCACCACCTGGTGGTGACGGCCGTGGGCGTGGTGCCCCCGGGCGTGCCGGACGGCGGCGTCGGATCCGCCGCCACCTCGTGCGCGGCACCCGCCTCGGTGGCGCCGACGGCCACCCCGACCGTCGTCCCACCGACGGGCACGCTGGGTGCCGACGTGACGGTCACCAACTGCGGCAACGTCCCCGAGTACGGGGTGACGGTGTCACTCACCGTGGTGCCCACCGACGTGCCAGGGGTGGCCGCCCCACCGGCCGGCCACCGGGGCGGACGCAGCTCGTCGTCGGTCTCCGTGGCCTCGGGGTCCTCGACCTCGCCGGTGCTGCGGGCACAGCCGGTGACCGCCGGCCACCGCTATACGCTCACGGTCCGGGTGTCGCTGCCGGCCGGCCAGGCCGACGCGGCGGGATCGACCCAGCAGTTCCTGGTCTACGTCACGCCCTGACGGACCCGCCGGCCGGCCCCGGTTGGTCCGGGTCACCAGGTCAGCATCTAGGATCGGGTCGAACGAGAAGACGACGACCCAACGGAGGGGTAGAGGCGAGTGGCCGAGAGCATCACGATCACCGACAACCGCACGGGGCAGTCCCTCGAGATCCCCCTGGAGAACGGAGGCGTGTCGGCGGCCGAGTTCTCCAAACTGCTGCCCGGCATCTGGTTCTACGACCCGGGCCTGACGGCCACGGCGGCGTGCGAGAGCTCCGTGACCTACCTCGACGGCGACGCCGGGATCCTCCGCTACCGGGGCTACCCGATCGAGCAGCTGGCCGAGGACTCGACCTTCCTCGAGGTGGCCTACCTGCTCCTCAACGGCGAGCTGCCCACCACCGCCGAGTTCGAGGTGTGGGAACGCGAGATCACCCTCCACACCTTCATCCACGAGAACGTACGCAAGCGCTTCCTCGAGGGCTTCCACTACGACGCCCACCCCATGGGCATGCTCGTCTCGGCCGTGGCCGCCCTCTCGACCTTCTACCTGGACGCCAAGGACATCTTCGACCCGGAGTCGCGCGACAAGCAGATCATCCGGCTCATCGCCAAGATGCCGACCCTGGCCGCCGCCGCCCACCGGTTCAGCGTGGGCATGCCGTTCGTCTACCCGGACAACTCCCTGCCGTTCACGTCGAATTTCCTGTCGATGATGTGGAAGATCGCCGAGCCCCGCTTCGAGGCCGACCCCGTGCTGGCCCGGGCCCTCGACGTCCTGTTCATCCTGCACGCCGACCACGAGCAGAACTGTTCCACGACGGCCATGCGGGTGGTCGGGTCGTCGCACGCCGACCCCTACTCGGCCACCGCCGCGGCCGCCGCCGCCCTCTACGGCCCCCGACACGGTGGCGCCAACGAGGCCGTCATCCGGATGCTGACCGAGATCGGGTCGCTCGACAACGTCGAGCCGTTCATCGAGTCGGTCAAGTCCGGCCAGGGCGGCCGCCTGCAGGGCTTCGGCCACCGCGTCTACAAGAGCTACGACCCCCGGGCCAAGATCATCAAGCGCACGGCCGACGAGGTCTTCTCCATCACCGGGAAGAACCCGCTCCTCGACATCGCCCTGAAGCTCGAGGAGATCGCCCTGTCGGACGAGTACTTCACCTCGCGCAAGCTCTACCCGAACGTCGACTTCTACTCCGGCCTGATCTACCAGGCCATGGGCTTCCCCCTCGAGATGTTCCCCGTGCTGTTCGCCATCCCCCGCACCGCCGGGTGGCTGGCCCACTGGCAGGAGATGCTCAACCAGGACTCGAAGATCGCCCGGCCCCGCCAGCTCTACATCGGCGAGGACGAGCGGAACTACGTGCCCATCGCCGAGCGCTCCTGAGCGCGGCGGTACCCCGCCCGGCGCCTAGGTGCGGGCCGACCGGTCCACCAGGCGCATGAGCCCCTCCTGGACCATGGACACGGCCAGGGTGCCCTGGCGGGTGAACATGAAGCCCCGGGCCAGGCCCCGTGCGCCCGAGGACGTCGGGCTGTCCATGTCGTAGAGCAGCCACTCGTCGGCCCGGAAGGGCCGGTGGAACCACATGCAGTGGTCGAGGCTGGCCCCCATGAACTCGGGGTCGTCCCACCCCACGTCGTGGGGGGCGAGCATGGTGTCGAACAGGTACATGTCCGAGGCGTAGGTGGCGATGCAGGTGTGGAGCAGCGGGTCGTCCGGCAACGTGCCGTCGGCCCGCAGCCACAGCTGCTGGCGGGGCTCCTGGACGCGCCGGTGCATCCACGGCAGGTCGCCGATGTGGCGCTGGTCGATGGGGTGCGGCCGGTCGTACCAGTCGCCCACCTTGTCCTTGAACGGCTCGAGGCGCTCGCGCATGGTGGGCAGCGTCTCGGGGTCCGGCACGTCGGGCATGGCCACCTGGAAGTCGAGGCCCGGCTCGTCGACGTGGAACGAGGTCGACAGGTGGAAGATGGCCCGGCCGTGCTGGATGGCCACCACGCGGCGGGTGGTGAAGCTGCGGCCGTCGCGGATGCGGTCGACCTCGTAGAGCACCGGCACGTTCGGGTCGCCCGGCCGGAGGAAGTAGGCGTGCAGCGAGTGGGGTCGGCCGGCCTCGACCGTGCGGCCGGCCGCCATCAGCGCCTGGGCGGCCACCTGGCCCCCGAAGATGCGCTGGCGCTCCTCGTTCGGGTTGGCGCCGCGGAAGATGTTGACCTCGATCGGCTCGATGTCGAGGAGGGCCACGAGTTGCTCGAGTGCGTCGCTCACGGACCACATCCTGTCAGGTCGGGCGCCGGGCCCGGACGCCCGCGCCGCCCGCCCGCACACTCCGGGGGCCGCCGCTACGGTGGTCCCCGTGCCCGAGCTGACCTTCCCCGAGCGGTTCCTGTGGGGGACCGCCACCGCCGCCCACCAGATCGAGGGGGGCAACGTCAACAACGACTGGTGGGTCATGGAGCACGACCCGAGCTCGGGCTGCGTGGACGTCAGCGGCGACGCCTGCGACTCGTTCAACCGCTACCCCGACGACATCGCCCGCGTGGCCGACCTCGGCCTCGGGGCCTACCGCTTCTCGCTCGAGTGGAGCCGGATCGAGCCGGAGGAGGGCGAGTTCTCGACCGTGGCCCTCGACCACTACCGGCGGATGGCCGCCGCCTGCCACGAGGCCGGCATCCTGCCCGTCGTCACGTTCCACCACTTCACCCACCCGCGCTGGCTGGCCGACGCCGGCACGTGGGAGGCGCTGCACGCGCCCGACCGCTTCGCCCGGTACTGCGAGAAGGTCACCGCCCATCTGGGGGACCTGATCGGGATGGCCTGCACCCTCAACGAGCCCAACGTGGTCGCCACCATGGGGTGGCGGATGGGGCTCTTCCCGCCGCGGGTGCGCGACCGCACGAGGCGCGACGCGGTCAACGCCGCCATGGTGGCCGCCCACCGCAAGGCCGTGGAGGCCATCCGGTCGGGCCCGGGCGACGCCCCGGTCGGGCTCACCCTGTCGATGACCGACTACCAGCTCCAGCCAGGGGGCGAGGCCTGGCTCGAGCGCCTGCGCCGACCCAACGAGGACGTGTTCCTGGAGGCGCTGGAGGGCGACGACTTCATCGGCGTCCAGACCTACACCCGCATGCGGGTCGGACCCGACGGAGGCCTGGGCGCGGAGGACGGGGTGCGCACGACCCAGATGGGCTACGAGGTCTGGCCCGAGTCGCTGGCCGCCACCGTCCGGCGGGCCACCGAGGTGACCGGCGGCCTCCCGGTGTACGTCACCGAGAACGGCATCGGTACCGACGACGACGAGCTGCGCATCGACTACGTGACCCGGGCCCTGGCCGGGGTGCGGGGGTGCCTCGACGACGGTATCGACGTGCGCGGCTACTTCTACTGGAGCCTGCTGGACAACTTCGAGTGGGTGCTCGGCTACGGGCCCACCTTCGGCCTGGTGGCGGTCGACCGGGCCACGTTCGAGCGGACCCCGAAGCCCAGCGCCGCCTGGTTCGGCGGCGTGGCCAGGGCCAACGGCCTGACGGCCTGACCGCCGCCGGGGCGTCGGGGGCGGCCCATTGTTACGGAAGCGTGACGACTAGAGTGGGCACGATGGAGAGCACCGACGAGCGCCCGGCCCTCACCACGCGACTCGTCCACCTGTGGGAGAGGCGTGACACCCCCGAGGCCCGGAAGCTGTTCCGGTACACGATGGTGTCCGTCATCTCGACCGGGGTCTCGGTGGCGGTGCTGGCCCTCGTCTTCGGCGTCTTCCACATCTGGGGCGAGGTGGGCAGCACCGTGTTCGCCAACGCGGTGGCCTCCGTGCCGTCCTACTTCCTCACCCGCAACTGGGTGTGGGGCAAGACCGGCCGGTCGCACCTGTTCAAGGAGATCATCCCGTTCTGGGCCATGTCCGCGCTCGGGGTGACGTTCTCGATCTTCGGTGCCGCCGCGGCAAAGCATCTCGGCAACCGCCTCGGCCTGAGCCACTTCGAGCAGACGATCCTCGTCGAGCTGGCCAACCTGGCCTCGTTCGCCATCTTCTGGGTCGCGAAGTTCCTCGTCTTCAACCGGATCTTCAAGGTGCACACGCTCGAGGAACTCGACGAGCTCGTCGAGGCCGCCTGATCCTCTCCCCACCGTGACCCTGCTCGCCACCTCGGGACCGACCGGGTCGCTGGTGCTCGTCACCGCGGTGTTCCTGGCCAGCGCGGTCGAGATGGTCGAGGCGCTCACCATCGTCCTGGCCGTGGGCGTCACCCGCGGCTGGCGCTCCGCCCTCGAGGGCGCGGCCGTGGCCCTGGCCGTGTTGGCCGCCCTGGTGATCCTGGTGGGGCCGCCGCTCGTCCACTACGTGCCGCTGTCGGCCCTCCGCCTGGTGGTCGGCGGCCTCCTGCTGGTGTTCGGGCTGCAGTGGCTGCGGAAGGCCGTGCTGCGCGCTGCGGGGCTCAAGGCCAAGCACGACGAGGACGCCATCTTCGCCGAGCACGTGGCCGAGCTGGAGGCGTCCCCCGCCGCCACCGGACGCGACGCCACCGCCTTCACGGTGGCCTTCAAGGGCGTGTTCCTGGAAGGCCTCGAGGTGGTGGTGATCGTCATCACCCTGGGCAGCACCTCCCACCCGAGCCGCCTCGGGCTGGCCGCCGCCGCCGCGGCCGCCGCCGCGCTGGTGGTGGGGGTGGTGGGCCTCATCGTGCACCGTCAGCTGTCCGGCGTCCCGGAGAACGCCATGAAGATGGGCGTCGGACTCATGCTGGTCAGTTTCGGCACCTTCTGGTCGGCCGAGGGCGTCCACGTGTCCTGGCCCGGATCCGACCTGGCCATCCCGGTGCTGGTGGCCTGCTACGGGCTGGTGGCCTGGCTGCTGGTGACCGCGCTGCGGCGGGGTGCCGGGCACCCGTCGCCCCGCCTGGCCCGGACCGGGGGGCCGGTCGATGGCTGAACCGACCGACGCCGGGCGTCCCGTGGTCGTGCGCTGGCTGGTCGCCTTCGGGCGGTTCTGGTGGGAGTTCCTCATCGGCGACACCCCCGAGCTGTTCGTGGGTGCGGTGGTGGTCATCGGCGTGCTGGCCCTGCTGTGCACGCACACCGGTCTGCGCACCGCCGCCGCCTTCCTGGCCCCGGTGCTGGTGTCGCTCCTGCTCGGCGCGTCGGTGTGGCGGGCGGCCCGCAGGGGATCCTCGTGACCCTGCAGGCGTCGGGGGAGGACCCGCTCAGTCGCGGAAGTTGTTGAACTGCAGCGGGATCCCGAAGTCCTCGGCCTTCAGCGCGGCGATGACCGACTGGAGGTCGTCGCGCTTCTTACCGGTCACCCGCAGCTGCTCGCCCTGGGTCTGGGACGACACGCCCTTCAGGCCCAGATCCTTCACGAAGCGGTTGATCTTCTTGGCGTGGTCGGACGAGATGCCGGCCTGGATGCCGAGCCGCTGGCGGGCCGTGCCCCGGGAGGCCTCCTCGACCTTGCCGACGTCGAAGGACTTGAGCGACACCTCGCGCTTCACCAGCTTCTCCTGGAGCACCTGGTACAGGGCGCGCAGCCGGTCCTCGGTGGAGGAGGCGAGCAGCAGCTCCTTGTCGTTGAGCTCGATGGTCGACTCCGTCCCCTTGAAGTCGAACCGGGTGGTGGCCTCGCGGTTGGCCTGGTCCACGGCGTTGCGGACCTCCTGCATGTCGACTTCCGAGACGACGTCGAAGGTGGGCATGGCGAAACAGTACCCCCGTGCCACGGGCTAACCTTGCCCGCCTGCGGGTCGGTGCCCGAGCGGCCAAAGGGAGCAGACTGTAAATCTGCCGGTTCTGCCTTCGAAGGTTCGAATCCTTCCCGGCCCACGCAGCAGGACGCCCTGGTCGGGTCCCCGTTCCGGGGTCCGGGCCAGGGCGTCCGCCGTTCCGGCCCGGGGGTCAGCCACGTACCATGACCGCGTGGCCCCCGGCGCATCGATCCTGACCCTGCACTGCCCGGACGCGCCGGGCATCGTGGCCGACGTGGCGACGTGGATCGGCTCGCGGGGCGGCAACATCGTCGACGCGGGGGAGACCCGCGATGCCGAGCACGGCCTCTTCGTCCAGCGCGTCGAGTTCACCCACGCCGGCGACCTCGACGACCTGCGGGCGTCCTTCGCTCCGATCGCGGAGCGGCGGGCCATGACCTGGACCATCACCGTGCGCGAGGAGGCGAGCCGGCTGGCCGTGCTCGTCACCCGGGACGGGCACTGCCTCTACGACCTGCTCGGCCGCTGCGCCACGGGCGACCTGGCGGCCACCGTCGAGGTGGTGGTGTCCAACCGCGCCGACCTGGCGGAGGCGGCCGAGCGGTTCGGCGTGCCCTTCCGCCACCTGGCCGTGGAGGGCGACGGCCCCGAGGCCCGCGCCGCCCAGGAGGCCGAGGTCCGGGCGGCCGTGCGCGACGTGGACCCCCACCTGGTGGTGCTGGCCCGCTACATGCGGGTGCTCACGCCGGCCTTCGTGGACGAGTTCGACGGGCGCACCATCAACATCCACCACTCGTTCCTGCCTGCCTTCGTCGGCGCCAACGCCTACCGCCAGGCCTGGGAGCGCGGGGTCAAGCTCATCGGGGCCACCTCCCACTACGTCACGTCCGGCCTCGACGAGGGCCCGATCATCGCCCAGGACGTGACCCAGGTGACCCACGCCGACACGCCGGCCTCGATGGCCCGCCGGGGCCGGGACCTCGAGGCTCTGGTGCTGTCGCGGGCCGTCCGGGCCCATCTGGAGCACCGGGTCATCGCCTACCGGGGGCGCACGGTCGTCTTCGATTGACAGCGACCCGGCCCCGGGGCTGTGGCCCCAGGCCCTTGGCCCTTGGCCACCCGGGACCGGCGCCGTACCATGCCGATGGCGCCCGACCCGCGGCGGGCGGCCGACGAGGAGGTGCCGTGCGAACCCTGCGACCGCCCGAGTGGACGCCCGATCCGGGCGCCGGTCCAATCGGACCGGCGCCAGCCGGCTGAGCGTGCGCGCCTGGACGGTCGGTCGGCCGGGACCGGTTGACGGTGGGCCGCTCGTGGCGGTGGACCGGCCCGTGCCCGAGCCGGGACCCAGGCAGGTCCGGGTGCGGGTCTCGGTGTGCGGCGTCTGCCGCACCGACCTCCACCTGGCCGAGGGCGACCTGCTCCCGCGTCGCCCCGGTGTGGTTCCCGGGCACGAGGTGGTCGGTCGGGTCGACCGGGTGGGTCCCGGCTGCACCGGGCTGGAGGCGGGGGAGCGGGTCGGCATCCCCTGGCTGGCCCGGACGTGCGGGTCGTGCCGGTTCTGCGCGTCGGGCCGTGAGAACCTCTGCACCGCGCCGACCTTCACCGGATGGGACGTCGACGGCGGCTATGCCGAGTTCGCCGTGGTCGACGAGCGCTTCGCCTACCGCCTACCCGACGACCTGGGGGACGTCGAGGCTGCGCCATTGCTGTGCGCCGGGATCATCGGCTACCGCGCCCTGCGCCGGGCCGACCTGCCCGAGGGCGGCCGGCTCGGCATCTACGGCTTCGGTGGGTCGGCCCATCTCACCGCCCAGGTGGCGCTGGCGGAAGGGGCCACCGTCCACGTCATGACCCGGTCGGCCGCGGCCCGCCGACTGGCTCTCGAGCTCGGTGCGACCAGCGCCCAGGGCGCCGACGACCCGCCGCCGGAACCGCTCGACGCGGCCGTGCTCTTCGCCCCGGTGGGGACCCTGGTGCCGCCGGCCCTCGCCGCCCTCGACCGGGGCGGCACCCTGGCCGTGGCCGGCATCCACCTGTCCGACATCCCGGCGCTCGACTACCAGCGGCACCTCTTCGAGGAGCGCACGCTCCGCAGCGTGACGGCCAACACCCGCGCCGACGGGCGGGCCTTCCTGGACCTGGCCGCCGCCATCGACATCCGGGTGTCGGCGGTGCCGTACCAGTTCGACCAGGCCGACCGGGCACTGGCCGACCTGGCCCACGACCGGGTGGACGGGGCCGCCGTCCTGGTGGTGGGCGACGGATGAGGCTGCGACGGGCTGGGAGTTGACCGACCCGGCCCCGGGCCCCGCCATTGGTTACAATGACGTTACGGAATGGTTGCGTTCAGCACCGTGCCCGACCGGGCACGAGCTGTCGGGGGACGGCGGCCACCACCGTGGACGGCACGGCCGGGCCCGAGCGCCCGGACAGACGACGACACTCGATCCAGGAGACCTCGACCCCCCATGGCACCGGAGCGCACACCGGCGGCAGCGCACGCGGACCCGACCCTCGTGGCCCGCCCCTCCGCCGACTCGCCGACCGTGGCCGGCTGGCTCCTGCACCGGGCCGAGGCCTGGCGCGACCAGTTGGTCGGGACGTCGGACGCCGTCGACCTGGCCGAGGACGTCGAGGAGGTCACCGACTCCCGGGGCCTGGTGCTCCGCCCGGCGCTGCTCGGGTTCGTGGCCGTGCTGGCCGTGGCGATCGGCGCCTCCATGCCGAGCTCGCCGTTCAAGCTCGAGATGCCCGGCGTCTGGTTCTTCGGCGAGCCGTCGACGGCCACCCCCAGCCGGTGGGGCGTCTACTTCTCGCTGGCCGCCGTCTACGGCGGGCTCTTCCTGTTCATGCGGGTGTGGTGGGGGATGTCCCGGCTCTACCGCAGCCGGCGCGGTGTGCCCGTCCGCACCATGATGAGCGTCTTCGCCCTGTGGTCGCTGCCCGTCCTGGTCATCGCCCCCCTGTTCAGCCGCGACGCCTACTCCTACGCCGCCCAGGGCGAGATGGTCAGCCACCACATGAACCCGTACCTCTACGGGCCCTTCGAACTCGGCAACAACTCCTATACCGCCCCCGTCGACCCGCTGTGGGGCAACGCACCGGCGCCCTACGGCCCGATGTTCCTGCAGGTGGACGGCTTCGTGGCCCGCATCACGTTCCACAACGAGCTGGCCACCATCGTGCTGCTCCGGCTCCTGGCCCTGGTCGGCGTCCTGCTCATCGCCGCCTGCGTGCCCCGGCTGGCCCGCCTGTACCACCGGGACGGCGCCGAGCTCTTCACGCTGATGGTGCTCAACCCGGTCACGATCTTCCATCTCATCGGCGGGGCGCACAACGACGCCCTCATGCTGGGCCTGCTGGTGGCGGGGCTCACGCTGGCCAAGGAGAAGCGGCCTATCTGGGGCATCGTCCTCTGCGCCCTGGCCACCGCGGTCAAGGCGCCCGCCGCCCTCGGCATCCTCTACATCGGCTGGAGCTGGCTGGGCACCGGCGTGCCCATCCGGGACCGGATCCGGCCCGTGGTGACGGCCGGGCTCATTGGCGTGGGCATCCTCGAGTTCTTCTCGTACGTGAGCGGGCTCGGCTGGGGCTGGGTCGGCACCCTCGGCACGCCGGGGGTGGTGCGCTCGTGGGCGTCGCCCACCACCGGGCTGGCCTTCGCCGTCACCGGCATCGCCCACCTGGGCCACATCGGGCTCGGGCTCGGCGGCGTCCTGACCGTCACCCGGTTCCTCGGGCTGCTGGTCTCGGCCGTGGCCGGCGTGTGGCTGCTACTCAACAGCGACCGGATCGGCACACTCAAGGCGCTGGGGCTCACCCTGCTGATCTTCGTGCTGCTCGGCCCCGTCGTGCAGCCCTGGTACCTGTCCTGGGGCCTCGTCCTGCTGGCCCCGGTGGCCGTGGGCCAGCTGCGGTCGCTGGTCATCGGGCTGTCCATGGTGACCGCCTTCATCGAGCTGCCCGGCGGGACCCAGCTGGTCACGACGCTGCTGCACGGCGACCCGCTGCTGATCGTGCTGACCCTGCTGTGGATCCTGGTGGTCATGACCGTGCCACTGTCGGCATGGGACCGCCGCCGCCCGGTGGTTGCCCCTGAGCCCGTCGCGGCCGCCGCCGTCGCCTAGGCCACGGGCCGGTCCGCCCCGGCCTCGAAGCCGTCGCCACCCAGCATCCGCTGCATCACGGCCACGTCCAGCCAGCGGTTGAACTTCCGGCCGATCTCCCGCTCCACCCCCACCAGCTCGAAGCCGCAGGCCCGGTGGAGCGCAATCGACGCCTCATTGTCGCCGCCCACCCGGGCGATCATGGAGTGGAAGCCGTGCAGGCGGCCCAGGTTGACCAGCTCCTCGAGCAGGGCACGGCCGACGCCGCCGCCCCGCCGGCCGGCGTCGACGTAGACGGAGTTCTCGACCGTGGTGGAGTAGGAGGGCCGGTCCCGGTAGCTGGACAGCGACCCGAACCCGAGCACGGCGCCCGACCCGTCGACGGCCACCACCACCGGGTAGGTGCCCTGGTGCTCGGTCATCCAGGCCGCCTGCTCCTCGGTGGTGCGGGCCCGAAGGTCGAAGGTGGCGGTCGAGCCGAGCACCTCGGCGTTGTAGATGCGCCGGACGTCCTCGGCGTCCCCGGGCTCGGCAAGGCGGACGTGCATCCCGGCGATCGTAGACGGGGGGCCACTGTTCAGGTGCCCGAGGTCCGGCTATGATCTTCCCTCTGCCGCTCGTCCGAGCTGCATTGCCCCTGTAGCTCAGTGGTAGAGCACCGCCATGGTAAGGCGGGGGTCGTGGGTTCAATCCCCACCGGGGGCTCGCCCGTGGCGGCGTAGCTCAGTTGGTTAGAGCACACGGCTCATAATCGTGGGGTCGCCGGTTCGAGTCCGGCCGCCGCTACCAGTTCTCAGCTGTGCCAGGGCAGTCGGTCGAGGTCGGAGCGACAGGCACGGTCAGGCAGTACCCGGGGCGCAGCGAGCACCCCGGCATCAGGCACATCGGACCCGCGGCCGCCGGCCACGGGCACAAGGGAGTCACCGTGGCAAAGAACGAGAAGCGAGTCCAGGTCACCCTGGCCTGCGAGTCGTGCAAGCGACGCAACTACATCACCACCAAGAACAAGATGAACGACCGCGAGCGCATCGAGATGAAGAAGTTCTGCTCGTGGGACCGTCGCCACACCCTCCACAAGGAGACCCGCTAGGCGCACCGGGCGCCCGACCGTCCCCGTCCGCCCCGTCGCGGGGCTCGCCTGGGACGGGACCCGTCGCCGGTGGTACCCTTGACGCACCGCTTGTCGCATCGGGGGACCGAACGCGTCACGGCGGTCGACAGAGGGCAGTAGCTCAACTGGTAGAGCACCGGTCTCCAAAACCGGCGGTTGGGGGTTCAAGTCCCTCCTGCCCTGCTCCGCACCGTGAAGTGGTCGAAGGAACCAGCACGTGAACCGAGAACAGAAGCGACAGATGCAGCGCCAGGGCCAGGACCCCGAGGGGGAGGCCGCGCCCACCCGCACCGCCCCTGCGCGCAAGCCGGTCAAACGTGAGCCGTTCCGGATCGGCCAGTTCCTCCGGGAGGTACGCTCGGAGCTGCGCCAGGTGGCCTGGCCCAACCGGGCCGAGGTCATCAACTACACGACGGTGACCCTGGTCACCCTGCTCTCCCTGATGGTCCTCATCTTCGTCCTCAACTACGCCTTCGCAAAGGGCGTCCTCTGGCTGTTCAAGCCCTGATCGGTATGACTGTGACCCACGACGGAACCACTGCCCCACTCGACGACGACCCGGCCACCGCAGGTGACGGGGGCTCGGACGCGGACGACGCCACCACCACCCCGGCCGACGACACGGTCGAGGCGGAGGTCGCCGAGGCCGGCGCCGAGGAGGACCTCGACGCCGCGGTCGACGGCGAGGCCGACGACGACGAGTACGACGAGGAGCCGTTCGTCGTCAGCCCCTACGACCAGCCCGGGCGCTGGTACGTGGTGCACACCTACGCCGGCTATGAGAACAAGGTGAAGTCCAACCTCCACAGCCGGACCGCCTCGATGGGCATGGAGGATCGGATCTACGAGGTCGTCATCCCCATGGAGGACGTGACCGAGTTCAAGAACGGCAAGAAGGTCGTCGTCCAGAAAAAGGTGTTCCCCGGCTACCTGCTGTGCCGGTGCGAGCTCGACGACGACAGCTGGGCCGTGATCCGCAACACTCCCGGCGTCACCGGCTTCGTGGGCCCGGGCACCAAGCCCACCCCGCTGTCGCGCCGTGAGGTCGAGGGCATCCTCCAGGTCAAGGTGGAGGGTGGCGAGGCGGCGCCGTCCAAGCGCACCCGCCCCCGGCTCGAGCACGAAGTGGGCGAGACGGTGCGGGTCAAGGAAGGCCCCTTCGCCGACTTCTCCGGCCAGGTCGCCGAGATCAACGAGGACCAGCTCAAGCTCAAGGTGCTGGTCAACATCTTCGGCCGCGAGACGCCGGTCGAGCTCGAGTTCAGCCAGGTCGCCAAGCTCTAGGCCCCGACCGGACCGATCACCCCAACCAGGAGACACACCCCCATGGCCCCCAAGAAGAAGATCCTCGCGGTCGTCAAGATCCAGCTGCCGGCCGGCGGCGCCACGCCCGCGCCCCCCGTCGGCACCGCCCTCGGGCCGCACGGCGTCCAGACCATGGACTTCGTGAAGCAGTACAACGCAGCCACCGAGAAGCAGGCGGGCTCGATCGTCCCGGTGGAGATCTCGATCTACGAGGACCGCACGTTCTCCTTCGTCCTGAAGACCCCGCCGGCCGCCGCCCTCCTGCGCCAGGCCGCCGGCCTCGAGAAGGGCGCCCACACGGCCGGCCGCGAGACCGTCGCCACCGTGACCGACGCCCAGATCACCGAGATCGCCACGATCAAGCTGCCCGACCTCAACACGACCGACATCGAGTCGGCCAAGAAGCAGGTCGCCGGCACCGCCCGCTCCATGGGGATCGCCGTCGCCGGCTGAGCCGGACGACCGAGACCCGACCAGACGAAAGAGACCTCATGTCCAGGGGAAAGAAGTACACCGCCAGCATCGCCGGCATCGACCGCCAGCACCTCTACAGCGCCGCCGAGGCGGTCGACCTGGTGAAGGCGTCGGCCAAGGCGAAGTTCGACGAGACCGTCGAGTTGGCCGTCCGGCTCGGCGTCGACCCCCGCAAGGCCGACCAGATCGTGCGGGGCACGCTGTCCCTGCCCTCCGGCACCGGGCGGACCGCCCGGGTGGCCGTGTTCGCCGCCGGTGAGAAGGCCGCCGAGGCCCGGGCCGCCGGCGCCGACGTGGTGGGTGCCGACGACCTGGTGGCCCGCGTGTCGGGCGAGGGCTTCCTCGAGTTCGACATCGCCATCGCCACCCCGGACCTCATGGGTCAGGTCGGCACGCTCGGGCGGGTGCTCGGCCCCCGCGGCCTCATGCCCAACCCCAAGACCGGCACCGTCACCGACGACGTCGAGCGGGCCGTCCTCGAGTTCAAGGGCGGGCGCGTCGAGTACCGCACCGACAAGGTCGGCAACGTGCACATCCGGGTGGGCAAGGCCTCCTTCGACAAGGCGCAGCTGCTCGAGAACATCCACGCCGTGATGGACGAGATCCACCGGGCCAAGCCGGCCTCGGCCAAGGGCCGCTATGTCCGGGCCGTCACCCTGTCCTCGACCATGGGCCCCGGGGTCCACATCGACCCGCTGCTGGCCCGCCGGGCCGAGGACGAGCTGGCCACCGCCTCCGCCTGATCCGCACCACCCCGCCCCGCTGGCCTCGGCCGGCCCCGGTGGGCTAGAGTTTCTGCTTCTTCCAGATCTACAGAACTGCCGTAGACCTCCGGTGTGCCGCTGAGCCGGCACCGAAGGGACCCCCGGGTCCGCCTGATGAGGCGTTCCGCTCCGAGCACCATGTGCTCGTGCGTGCCACTCGATGGTGTCTGCGGCCCGAACCTGAGCGAATCGCTCGGAGGCACGATGGACAATCCGAGGGCCGAGAAGGTCGCAGTCGTCGACGAGGTGCGTCAGCGCATGGAGGCCGCCGACGGCGCCCTGCTGACCGAGTACCGGGGCCTGACCGTGGCCGAGCTGGCCGAGCTGCGCCGTGAGCTGACGGCCGCCGGCGGTGACTACAAGGTCTACAAGAACACCCTGGTCCGCCTGGCCATCGCCGACACCCCCCGCGAGGGCCTCAGCGAACTGCTAACCGGGCCGACGGCCATCGCCTTCGTCGAGGGCGACGTCAGCGCCGTGGCCAAGGCACTGCGGGACTTCTCGCAGGCCAATCCCCACCTCGTCGTCAAGGGTGGCGTGGTCGGCTCGTCGGTCATGTCGGCCGCCGACATCGGCGTGCTGGCCGACCTGCCGTCCCGCGACACCCTGCTGGCCCAGCTGGCCGGCGCCCTGGCCGCCCCGCTCCAGCAGCTGGCCGGCCTGGTCCAGGCCCTGCCCCGCAACCTGGCCTACGGCATCAGCGCCCTGGTCGAGCAGCGTCAGTCCGAAGCCCCGGCCGAGGAGCCGTCCGCCGAGGCTGACGCCCCGGCCACCGACGAGGCCGCAGCCGACGAGGCCGCACCGGCCGACGAGGCCCCGGCCGACGAGGCCCCTGCGGCCGAGTAGCACCCCGCACCACCCGCACGATCCACCGACCCGCAACGAACCACCAAGGAACAAGGAGCAAGACGATGGCAGGAACCCTCACCAAGGACCAGATCCTGGACGGCATCTCGGAGCTGTCCGTGCTGGAGCTCAGCGAGCTCCTGAAGGAGTTCGAGGAGCGCTTCGGCGTGACCGCCGCGGCCCCCGTGGCCGTGGCCGCGGCCGCCCCGGCGGCCGGTGGTGGCGGCGAGGCCGCCGCCGCTGGTGGCGAGGAGCAGACCGAGTTCGACGTGATCCTCACCGCCGCCGGCGACAAGAAGATCCAGGTCATCAAGGAGGTCCGTGCGCTGACCTCCCTCGGCCTGAAGGAGGCCAAGGACCTCGTGGACGGCGCCCCCAAGCCCGTGCTCGAGAAGGCCAACAAGGAGGACGCCGAGAAGGCGAAGGCGCAGCTCGAGGGAGCCGGCGCCACCGTCGAGCTCAAGTAGTCAGCTCCCGGGACCCGGTCGCTGGTGGCGGCCGGGACCCGGGCTGCAGGCGGTCGACCGCGGGGGTCCGGGCGTGCCCGGGACCCTCGTCGGGCGGTCGGAATCCTTGACGGAGGCCCCCGGTTCTCGTACCTTGTGGGGGCCTGCTCCCGGGGTTCCCCCGCGGGGGTTGTGAT